>ERZ859923.1437-NODE-1437-length-9859-cov-1.670033_pt1 | contig 9859 bp, 10 predicted proteins | sample MGYA00510116_ERZ859923 | MGnify/ENA primary metagenome ERZ859923 (study PRJEB30046, sample SAMN00715168) | human gut metagenome | study: EMG produced TPA metagenomics assembly of the A metagenome-wide association study of gut microbiota in type 2... | reverse complement strand
TTATAAGCGAGTGCATCTCAAAGAGTGATTCAAAAGAAGATTATCTTCCTGGTGGAGTATACCATGATACCCATGTAAGACAGGAACATTATGAATTTAATGAACCCCGTCTGGAAGACGGAAGCTGGCAGTTCGATGTTGAGGAATGGGGTGTTTCGGTAACTGATCCGGTAAATTATGAGCGTGATGATGGGGATTATACCAGATCTCAGACAAACCGTTATAATGACACAATTTCGATAGTAGACCTGTCACATTCATGGGAAAGTTATTCGGAAATGGCATATCAGATATTTCTTCCTATAGAGGGCAAATTATCGGTGAATCATTACATTAACTCTGATTCATACAGGAGAGCATTTGATGAAGGAGGAAGCATTAATGTGTACCATCCGTGGTATGATGAAACCAGACATGACGGATGTACATACACAATTAATGAATTCAGCGACTATCTGAAAGAAACAGAGAAGACAATAGAGGTTGATTCATCAAATGCTCTTACGAAGGTAATACGCGACCAGACACAGGTAGGAGCAAGAACAGGTCGTTTTGTAGCCGAGCTGACGAACACCAGAACAGGGGAACTGATAACAGCAGAAACACTGGTATTGAAAGATATAAATGGAACACCAAGGATAACATTTTCAGGGCTGCCGGATGGAGATTATACGGTTACATGGTATTCAGAACACGATGCATGGTTTTATACATATGAGCAGTGGTACTGTGAAATGTATGTGTATGTAAAAGAAACAAAGAGAGCATTGTTATCCTATGCCAGCTACTACGAAAAAACGTCAGACAGGAAATATACGGACAGTTACTGGATGCAGGATGAAATCCAGCCATATTCATTCTCAATGAGAGGCGGCGGTGATGTAACAATAACAGATGGAGGCGAAGCGTCAACATGGGAGCTTATAAAGTAAATGAAAGTCAGGGGAATTATGAAAAAAACATATGATGAGTATTACAAAGTCTGTGACATACTCAAACAGCTACCGCTCTGTACATACATTCCGTCAGATTATGACCTTGATTATATGTCTGACTATTTTGAAGATACATTTAAGTTTATTGTGTATATAGCGGAATATCATGCAGTCACGAAAAATGAATATTCTAAAAGGCAGCTGAAAAAAGTAGAAGATATGCTGTATGACCGTTTAGAACTGGTAGAAAAAACAGAATAAAAGCAAAAAATACCTATCGTAGTGATTGCGGTAGGTATTTTTTTACGCTAAAATCTGCACAACAACAAGGCTGTGCCATGAGAAAAAATTAAGCAATAATCTTGATTATCAGAAATGATTACTATATACTTAAGATAAGAATAAAGTATTTATTTTTCTGTCATAATATATATAATGACATTAACAAAGGAGACAGAGATTTTTAACTTGCATATGTTATTGTGTATGATTATGTAAAATGGAGAAACAATAAAATAGGAGCAATTCCTGTTACATTAAAATTTCAGGGATTGCTGTGGTGGCACTTTCCCTGTTGATATAGAGAATCATTAAAGGGAAAGGAGGAAGGCTTATATGGAGGCGATTAGTATGATAAAAAGAAATACTCTACCTATAAAAATTGAATTACCAGTTATCCCAGCTGAAAAGAGTGATTCATTTATCAGATTGTCCAATAAAACCAGATTAACGGACGAGTCATTGAAAAAATGCGCTAAAACACTCAATAAGTTTAACCGTACAAAATAATGAAAGAAAGACAATATATTCAAGATTTTAATTTTAACATTAATGTTTTATCAAAGTCTGATAAAAAATTCCTTAAGACATTTTGTACTGGAACGAACTACCCAGAAAAAGCAATTGGAGAATATCTTTATTCAGATGAAGTGTTTTCGGATATGGAAACAGGAGATGCTGTAACATATTTAGTAACACACACTGATAATACTAAAGAGAAAGAAATTGTAGCATACTTTTCTTTAGCGGCTTCTTCATTACCTTACTATTTCAGAGATGTGGATGATGAAGGAAACGGCTACACAACTGATATATTATGTGGAATTTCTGCAATTAAAATAACAATGTTTGGTGTCGATGTAAAATATCAAAATGTGTTTTATAAAGAAGGTAATGAAGACAAACCAATCGCTGCATGGATTTTTGAAGCAATAATAGGTATAATTGATGAAATGGCTAGAAATACAATGGGAATAAAGGCTATTTACTTACATACATTACCAAGAGCTAAGGCTTTTTATTGCAGAAATTACATGAAACCAGCAGGAGATTATTTTCATCCATTAGCAGAATGCGATGACGACTTAGAAGTTCTATACATCTTAATACGAAAGGTGCAAGGATTAGATCAGAAATAATTGCCAAATTCACTCAAATATAATATTGCCACCCAAAATACAGAAACTGGTACTTTTCTTTACAGATTAGTACCAGTTTTTTATAATATTTCAGCCAGAAAACCCATGACCTTTAGGTCGTGGGATGAATGGCGTTCGATTTTCAAAAACATATATTTTACTAGAATACCATTAGATTGGTAAAATATATGCTATAATAAATGTATAGGATAATACTTCCTAAATCTATAGAAAGGAGAAAATTGCTATGTATCTTACAGTAAAACAACAAATTAAACATCTGTCTAAAGAAGACTACAATTCCATAAAAGAATTGTGCCATACTGCCAAAAGCCTTACCAATGAAGCAATATTCAATGTGCGTCAGTATTACTTTAATGAAGGCGAGTTCTTGAAGTATGAGAAGAACTATGTTCTACTGAAAAACAGTTCTAACTACAAGGCTCTTAATTCAAATATGGCACAACAGATTCTTAAAGAGGTTGATGGCTCTTTTAAGTCATTCTTTAGTTTACTAAAACTTGCAAAACAGGGTAAATATTCTTTTAAGGATTGTAAATTACCCCGTTATCTTCCAAAAGATGGATATACAACACTGGTGATAGGTTTTGTAAGACTTAATGGAAATAAGTTAATACTTCCGTTTTCTAATAGTTATAAGAAAACACATAAATCTGTTGAGATAAAGATGCCACCTATATTATTTGATAAAAAAGTTAAAGAAATTCGTATCATACCTAAAGCTAATGCAAGGTTCTTTGAAATCCAGTACATCTATGAAGCCGAATGTGTTCAAAGAAATCTCAATACTAACAATGCACTTGCTTTGGATTTGGGTATAAATAATCTTGTAACAGCAGTATCAAGCAAAGGAAAATCATTCATCATTGATGGAAGAAGGCTGAAGTCCATTAATCAGTGGTTTAATAAAGAAAATGCCCGTTTGCAGTCTATAAAAGACAAACAGCATTTTGGCAAAAAGACCACGGACAGACAAAAAACGATTGCTCGTGACCGTAACAACAAAGTCAATGATTATATGAACAAAGCTGCTCGTAAGGTCATAGACTATTGCATTGCTAATGACATAGGTACTCTTGTCGTTGGCTACAATGAAACATTTCAACGTGGTAGTAATATCGGTAAGAAAAATAATCAGAACTTTGTGAATATTCCTTATGGTCAGTTACGAAGCAAACTCGAATATCTTTGCAAATTGAATAGTATTGCTTTTGTAAAACAAGAAGAGTCTTATACATCAAAAGCATCATTTTGGGATAAGGATGCTATTCCAATTTACAATGCTGATAATCCTAAAGAATATCAATTTAGCGGTAACAGAATACATAGAGGTCTTTACAGAACAGCAGGTGGAAAAATATTTAATGCAGATGTTAATGGAGCATTAAATATCATGCATAAAAGTAACGTTGTGGATTTAAAAATCCTATACGGTAGAGGCGAAGTGGACACGCCTGTAAGAATAAGGATTGCCTGAATTGTCAGGTAGAAACTTAAACATCAAACTTCTTAAATGAAGGTGCGTAAGCACCTTTTAGAAGCCACCTACCTTTAGGTGGGTGGTAGTTCACTTTGGATATATAAGACATTTTAATGGTGAATTTACAACAACATTTATAGAAAATAACTCTTTTCCTGAAAATGGGAAGGGTTATTTTTTTATGCTTTTATGTAAATGTATATACATTTACGGAAAATTCCTTTCCAAAAAATGGCAATTACTTATTGTATAGGTTTTCTGTACAAAAGGGTTACTTTTTAGGAGGGAAAAATGACAGAAGCAATAAAAAATGAAGTAAGACAGCGGACTATTTTTTTGCTGCAAAAAAGAGATGAAGCAAATGAAGAAGAAAGGAACAAAATAATTGCAGAAATTGCAGAAGAGAACATCTCCTATATTGAAGGTTATGTCGTAAAAAGATTTTCATCTTTTGGTACAGAGGTTGTGCAGGAGCTTATAAGTGAATGCACCATAGCTTTTATGAAAGCCATGAATACATACATTATTAATGATATCAGCCTGTATTCGACCTATGCCAAGTTTTTCTTTAATAATGCTGTATATGAGTATTTTAGAAAAGAAAAGGGAATAAAAGCAGCTTCACAGCAAAGCATAAGCGTGTTGAAGAATTGCATCAAGAAACTCAATATTGATGAGGATGATGTAATGATACATATTCCGCAGCTGATGGAAGAGCTGGGGTGGAGTGAACAGCGCATAAAAAATACTTATTATACCATGGCTCTTCAATATGTCGTATATGATTTTTCGCAGGAAGATGAAGGTAATATTACAGAATTATCAGAGTTTACAGAGGAAATTGCAATATCAAATGTTACGAGTGCTGAAATCAGGGATATTGTAAAACGTATATTAACCCCAAGAAAGCTTGCAATTCTGGATGCTAAATATGATATGGGATTTTTTCCTGAAATACAGGAGATGAAGAAAAAAATGACTACAACTGATGCACTTAATTTATACCTTGGCGAAAATCATACAAGTAAATATTACTGTGCGACAATTACGAATATTTTAAAAGAGCTTGGGAGAAATAAGAAACTGGAAAGAATTTTTGCAGGGTAAAAAGACAGGAGAAAAATTTTATGGATACTACAAATTTTAAATATGAAACAGATATACTCTTAAAAGAATATTTTGCAACAGAAGATGAAGAAGCAAGGAGAAAAATTGTATCGGGTATAGTCGAATTGAATTATCGCCTGATATATAAAATTGTTGGAGAAGATACAGAATTATATTTAGAATGTTGGAGAAGACTGGGATTGGTGTGATGATTTCGAAGAGCTTATTAATGTGGCCATTATTGCAATAATGGAAAAAACCTGTAAATATAAAATCGATAGCGGATCAAATTATTGGAGTTACATGGAAAAATACATGAACCAATATATAATTAAGTACCTTAATGAAAATTCTGTGCAAAGCTATTATATAGGCATGAATATAAACAAAATAAAAAACTGTGTAAGAAAGAATTTTCCTCAGTACTTATCCCATTTGGATCAGCTCAAGGACATAGCACCGCAGCTTACGGAAAAGCTTAATATGTCAGAATACGAAATCAGGTCTGCTATAGATATTTTAAATAAGAGTAATATTATATCACTTGATGATACGGTAATAACTCCAGCAGGCGGAATAAATCCTGAAAAGGCATCATTGATAAATTTAAGTATGGAGGAACTTGGGGATATTATAAAAAACTTCAGTGATGAGGAAAAGGAACTGCTTCTGTGTATCTATGATGGATACATAAGCAAACCAGAAATAGTAAATGAACGATTAGGTACGAAATATTCTGCAGATGAAATAGAAGCCAAGGTAATGCATCTTAAAATAAAAATACGAAGCATATACCGAAAAAAGAACAGAAATAAGGAAAAAGAATCTGATAAGGAAAATAATGTCCATCACATAAATGCAGAAAAAATGATGAATATAATTCAGGACTTAACGGGAAAATAATTCGCTAAGTTTAAGCGACAAGATGCCGCCCGCTGGCGAGCAGATTGGTTAGAAAATTTTAGAATAATAAGAAAAAATGACCAAATGGATGGTATATATAAGAAAATAAGAAATGAAGGGGGCCTATGGCATGACCAAAAAAGACATTAGTGAAATTAAATCACAATATACATTGGAGGACTGTGGAATACTGAGACTGTGCGGGTGCTATGTTGATGGTGAGCGCAATAAGATAACACAGTTTAATGAGAATTTTCTTAATCTTCCTGAAGAGGAGAAGCATAAGTATTTTGATATATTTAAGAAGACTCTTTCAGGAACACCAGGAAAGAATCTGGTTGATATGAAGTTTAATGTCGATGCGTATGCTGATGAGGGCGCAAGAACATTTTTAATGAACTTAAGAGACAGCGGACTTAAGGATGACAGACTTCTTAACGAATTCTATGACAGGATTATCAATAATTACAGCTATGTTGGTAATTATCTGATTCTTCTAATTAATCAGGTATATGATATTCCTGCGGTTACTACTGATAATATAGAGATGGATGATGCATCTGATGAGGTTTACAGCTACATTTTATGCAGTATATGTCATGTGAATCTTTCTAAGCCGGGGCTTGGGTATGATGAGGAGGACAATAATTTCCACGATAAGAAGCAGAATCATATGGTAGATGTACCGGATGTGGGATTTCTGTTCCCGGCATTTAATAAGAGAAGTGCAGATGAGGATATGACACTTTTCTATACTAAAGATGTCAGTGAGTTTGAGGACGGGCTTATCGACTGCCTGCTTGACTGTGCGGTTCCGCTTCCTGCAAAGCAGCAGAAGGAAACATTTACATCACTTGTTAATGAGGCACTTGGTGAAGAGGCTGACCTTGAGATTGTGAAGAATATTCATGAAAATCTTGAGCAGATTATAGAAGAGAAGAAGCAGGAAAGTCCGGCACCGGTTATGCTTGATAAAACTGAGATGAAGGATCTGTTGGAAAAAAGTGGTGTTAAAGAAGAAAAGCTTGAAAATTTCGAGGAACACTTTGAGATGGCTGCCGGTGAACATGGAAAGCTTGTTGCATCAAATGTTTCATCTGGTAAGAAATTTGAAGTGAAAACGCCGGATGTTGTCATAAAGATTAATTCAGATAAGACAGATATTGTGAGTACACAGGTAATTGATGGAAGACAGTGCCTTGTAATTCAGATTGACGAGAGACTTGAGGTTAATGGGATTTCAGTTAATCCTGATACAGGTGAGGTTATAGACAGAACCGCTGAGGGATATGTAGAAGAATGATTATGGAGGATGAGTCTGTATGACATTGAAGAAGTTGCTGCATAATTTCAATGGGCATCTGCACACGGTTAATTCCCACAGAAGGCTGGTGAGAAAATACTGCTTTAAGCTTGGATTATACAGGCAGGGAATGATGCATGATTTGTCAAAATATTCACCATCGGAGTTCATACCAGGAGTTAAGTACTATCAGGATGGACACAGAAGTCCTAATAATGCCCAGCGTGAAGATGAAGGTGTTTCAAAGGCATGGCTGCATCATAAGGGTAGGAACAAACATCATTTTGAATACTGGATAGATTACGATGTCGATGGTAACAGCACTATTCTTGCAGGAATGAAAATGCCTGTGAAATATGTTGCTGAGATGTTTTGCGACAGAGTTGCAGCGAGCAGGATATATAATAAAGACAAGTACAAGGATTCAGATCCATTGGATTACTATATTAAGGGGCTTGGGCATTATATTATGCATCCGGAAACAGATGCACTTCTTCATAATCTTTTGAAGATGCTTGCTGATAAAGGGGAAGAGTATACATTTTCATATATAAAAGAAAATGTGCTTAAGAAAAAGAAAACAGGCGGATTTTAACATTTTTTTGGTGAAACTTTAATATTTTGACAAGAAAAAGGTTTTTAAAATTGGCGTAATGGTGTATAATTTAAAGAACAATATGAACAAAAGATTGTTCTGGTGAATAATTTAATAAGAGGAAAGGGAGGTCTTATAATGGGGAAAATGCATACTAAGGCCGAAAGAGCTGAAAAAGTTAAAGAGATTAAGGCTGAGAATAGTAAGAAGGTAAAAGAGGTCAGGGCAAAGAAGAAAGAGCTTGATGCTGAGGTTAAGAAGAAAGCCAGACAGGTTGCCGCCGATGGAAAGAAGAGAAGAGCTGGTATTACATTCAGACTGGTTATGCTTGCTATTGTACCGGTAATTGTTATGGTACTGGGGCTTATTACAACTACAGTCTTCAGTCTTAAGTCAGGACTGGAAGAAGAGGCCATGGATGGACTTGAGCTGTTAAGCGGGGCAGTACAGAGTTCTTATGAGGATATTAAAGGTAACTATGAATATAAGAACGGTAGATTATTCAAGGGTGGCGAAGAATTGACTATTAAACCGGCTGCACTTGATATATATGTCAAGAACTCCAAGAATGATGTCCAGGTTACACTTACATATGGAACCAAGAGAGTTCTTACAACGCTTACTGATAATAAGGGAGCAAGATTAACGGGAACAGATATATCAAGTGAAGTGTGGGATGTAGTTAAGACGGGAAAGACATATAGAGATACTAATTATAAGGTAGATGGAAAGAGATACTGTGCAGTATATGTGCCACTAAAGGATAATAATCAGGTTGTAGGATGTGTATTTGCAGGACAGCCTACATCAGATATTACAAACTATATAATGCAGAAGGTTGGAACAATGCTTATAGTTTCTGCAGTAGTACTTATAGTAGTAGGAATTGTGGCAACATTTATAGCACAGAGTATTTCAAAGTCGATTAAGAGAGCAAGTGTATCTGTAACGAAAGTTGCCGGAGGAGATCTTACAGTAGAGGTTGATAAGACTGTACTTAAGAGACAGGATGAAATCGGAGACATGGGCAGAGCCCTTGAAACTCTTATAATTAAGTTAAGAGAAATTGTTGGAAGTCTTGCGAAGTCTGCAACAGATCTTGGTGAGTCAGGTAATTCAATTGACTCTATGGCTTCACAGTCAAGTGTTGCTGCAGGAGAAATCAGTACAGCAGTAGAAGAGATTTCTAAGGGTGCAGTATCACAGGCAGAAGATATTGAGACAGCAACTAATGAAATTATGACAATGGGTGAACAGATTACTCAGATAGTTAATAATATTGCTGACCTTACAAAGACATCTAGGAACATGGAAGAAGCCGAAAATGCTTCACAGGATACAATGATTGAATTAAGTGATGCAGTACAGAGAACTACTGATGCAGTTGCAAGAATTGCAAAACAGATAGAGACAACTAATGAATCGGTAGATAAGATTGGCAATGCTGCTTCACTTATTGCAGATATTGCAAGCCAGACAAGCCTGTTATCACTGAATGCTTCTATTGAATCTGCAAGAGCAGGAGAAGCAGGAAAAGGATTTGCAGTTGTTGCATCAGAGATTCAGAAGCTTTCATCACAATCTGACAGCACAGCAAGTAAGATTCAGGAGATTATTACAGATCTCCAGAATGATTCGAAAGAAACACTTGAGGTTATGAGAAGTACAGAAGTTCTTGTAAGAGAACAGTATGAAAAGCTTGCAGCAACTAAGGAAAGATTCAAGGAAGTTGGTAATGGCATTAATGTTTCAAAGCGTGGAACAGATGTTATTAAAGGCAATGCACAAGTATGCGACAGCTCAAGAGTTACCGTTGTTGATGTAATATCTAATCTATCTGCTATATCAGAAGAGAATGCTGCTTCAACACAGCAGACAACATCTTCTATGCAGGAGCTTAATGCAACTATTAATATTCTTGCAGAAACAGCGGCTAAGGTTAAGGAAGTATCAGACCAGCTTAATGAAGATATGAAGTATTTTAAGATGTAATCAGAATAAAAATACCGGTTAAGTTTGTATATATTAAGAACTTAACCGGTATTTTTTTTATGCTTTTTCTAGTACATTTATTAATTCCTTTAGCTGTGCCCGGAT
>ERZ859923.1424-NODE-1424-length-9938-cov-3.078215_pt1 | contig 9938 bp, 7 predicted proteins | sample MGYA00510116_ERZ859923 | MGnify/ENA primary metagenome ERZ859923 (study PRJEB30046, sample SAMN00715168) | human gut metagenome | study: EMG produced TPA metagenomics assembly of the A metagenome-wide association study of gut microbiota in type 2... | reverse complement strand
ATTGTTGAGATGGTTGATACAATGTGTCGGAAACAAGCTGCTACGGCTTGCATTGACTTTAATTAAATGGAAAAACTGCTTGAAAATGGTGTAACACGTAGAAACACAAAATACTATCCCTAACCCCTAAGGGTCATGGTCCACATGGATGTGACTGTATGTTGATAGTACTTGTTCATAGTCTCTTGTTTCTATCATTTATGATAAGTGTTGCAAAAGTAACAATAAAAACATTCAATCTATCACTTTTTGCGACTTTTTTGCGATAAAAATGCAGAAAGCCTCTAAAAAGGCAAGAAATATGCACAACTTACGGCTTACACTTTCACACTTTCCATACCTTTTTTCTGTATATCCGTTTATTCTTTTCTAACATTTTGCTATCACTCTCAATATATATCATTATATTTGCATGGAAAACATGAAAGAAAAGTGCGCATGAACCCAGAAAATACTTCCGTTTTGCTAATATACACCGGTGGAACTATCGGAATGATAGAGAATGCAGAAACCGGCGCCCTGGAAAGCTTCAACTTCGAGCAGTTGCAGAAACATGTTCCCGAACTTCAGAGATTTGCGTTCCGTATCGACACTTATCAATTCGACCCGCCCATGGATTCCTCGGACATGGACCCCGATGCCTGGCGCAAACTGGTACGCATCATCAGCAACAACTACAACCAATATACAGGCTTCGTCATCCTGCATGGCACAGACACCATGGCCTACACAGCTTCTGCACTCAGCTTCATGCTTGAAGGGCTGAACAAGCCCGTCATCCTAACCGGCTCGCAACTGCCCATTGGCGTGCTCCGCACAGACGGCAAGGAAAACCTGCTGACCAGCATCGAAATAGCCACCGACCGCCACTCCAACGGACAGCCCATCGTACCCGAAGTCTGCATCTTCTTCGAAAACCACCTGATGCGCGGCAACCGTACCACCAAAATGAACGCGGAGAACTTCAATGCTTTCCGTTCCTTCAATTATCCGGTACTCGCTTCCGCCGGTATACATATTAAATATAATAATGTGCAAATTCATACGCACGGCACTCCCCACGAACTGGAGCCTCATTATCTGCTTGATACCAACATCGCCATACTGAAGCTTTTTCCAGGTATTCAGGAAAATGTCGTGGCAGCCATACTTGCCACTAAAGGACTGAAGGCCGTAGTCCTCGAAACCTACGGTTCCGGCAACGCTCCCCGAAAGGAATGGTTTCTACGCCACCTGCATGATGCCTGCGAACAAGGCATCATCATTGTCAACGTCACCCAATGCAGTGCCGGCACTGTTGAAATGGAGCGCTATGAAACCGGTTACCAACTGATGCAGGCAGGAGTTGTCTGCGGATATGACAGCACAACGGAATCTGCCGTAACCAAGCTGATGTTCCTTCTGGGGCACGATTATCCACCTGCCGAAATACGCGAACTGATGGGACGACCGCTGGCAGGGGAAATTACCGTGTGAAGCACAACTATCACTGCACCGGGGTCAATTCTCCCGTCACAGAATCTATTATGAAACCGCTGACATTGATATCATTCGGTATCAGCGGATGATTGATAATAGCTTCCACCGTACCCTTTACCGATTTCTCCGTATCTTCGAATCCATACAGCCAAGACTCGAAATCCACTCCGCAGAAACGAATCATATCAATCGTCTCCTGCTTGATGCCCCGGGCCTTCATATGCTCTATCATCTGGGCGCTGCTCATGTGGCACGCACCGCAATCGGAGTGGGCAATAACCATCACTTCCGTCACGCCCAACTCGTAAATGGCCACCATCAGGCTACGAATGACACTACCGAACGGATGTGAAATGATTCCACCCGCATTCTTTATCATCTTCACATCGCCGTTCTTGATGCCCAAGGCTGCCGGCAGTAAAGCGGTCAAACGGGTATCCATACAAGAGAGGATGGCAATCTTCTTATCCGGGTATTTATTCGTGATGTATTTCTCATACCCCTTCTCGGCTACAAAACGCTTGTTGTATGCAAGAATATCTTCTATCATGGCTTTTATAACATGTTATTGTTTTCTACTCACAAAAATAAAAAAACTCTATGGGAGTCTGCAAGCCCTGCATCGAAAAATTGTACCTTTGGGCAATCATTTTAGAAGAGAATGCACAACTATGGCTAAAGAGAAGACGGTTTATGTATGCAGCAACTGCGGACAAGACTCTCCCAAATGGGTAGGCAAGTGTCCGTCGTGCGGAATGTGGAACACGTATGTGGAAGAGGTGGTACGGAAAGAAGTGGTGAACAAACGTCCCGTATCGGGTATAGAGACCGCCAAAGCCAAACCCGTAACCCTCCATGAAATTGTAGCCGATGACGAACCGCGCATCGATCTCCATGATGCCGAACTGAACCGGGTACTGGGTGGCGGTCTGGTACAAGGTTCTCTTGTATTAATTGGCGGCGAACCGGGTATCGGGAAATCCACCCTGGTGCTACAAACCGTACTCCGTATACCGGAGAAACGTATCCTCTACGTCTCCGGCGAAGAAAGTACCCGTCAGTTGAAACTGCGTGCCGACCGTTTGACAAGTGCTTCCAGTGATTGCCTCATCGTGTGCGAAACTTCCCTGGAACAGATTTACGTCCATATCAAGAACATCCGCCCGGACATCGTCATCATCGACTCCATACAGACGATTTCTACCGAAACCCTTGAATCGTCGCCGGGGAGTATTGCCCAGGTACGGGAATGTTCCGCCTCCATCCTGCGCTTTGCCAAGGAAACGCATACGGCGGTCATCCTTATCGGGCATATCAATAAGGAAGGAAGCATAGCCGGCCCCAAGGTACTGGAACATATCGTGGATACCGTACTCCAGTTCGAGGGCGACCAGCACTACATGTACCGCATCCTGCGCAGCATCAAGAACCGCTTCGGAAGCACTGCCGAACTGGGTATTTACGAAATGCGGCAAGATGGATTACGGCAGGTGAGCAACCCATCCGAACTGCTGCTGAGCCAAGACCATGAAGGTATGAGCGGCATAGCCATCGCCTCCGCGATAGAAGGCATCAGACCGTTCCCCATCGAGACGCAGGCATTGGTCAGCAGTGCCGTATATGGTAACCCACAACGCTCTGCCACAGGGTTCGACATCCGCCGCATGAATATGCTGCTGGCCGTATTGGAAAAACGTGTAGGCTTCAAACTGGCACAGAAAGATGTATTTCTCAATATTGCCGGCGGATTGAAAGTGAACGACCCGGCAATAGACCTTGCCGTCATCAGCGCCATCCTCTCCAGCAACATGGACACGGCCATAGAGCCAGAGGTGTGCATGGCAGGAGAAATAGGTCTGTCGGGAGAGATACGCCCGGTAAACCGCATTGAGCAGCGCATCGGAGAAGCAGAGAAACTTGGCTTCAAGCGTTTTATACTTCCCAAGTATAATATGCAGGGACTCAATACCCAAAAGATAAAAATAGAATTAATACCGGTACGGAAGGTAGAAGAGGCATTCCGTGCCTTATTCGGATAATCGTTATGATACAAGAATACCAACTACGCGTATTGCCCGAAGTAGCGGCAAACGAGCAACGCCTGAAAGAGTACTTAATACACGAAAAAGGACTGAATGCACGGGAGATAACCGCAGCGCGTATCTTGAAGCGCAGTATCGATGCCCGCCAACGGACAATCTATATCAACCTCAACGTACGGGCATATCTGAACGAAATGCCGAAAGAGGACGAATATCAACATACCTTATATAATAATGTAGAAGGAAAGCCCCAAGTAGTAGTGGTAGGCGCCGGTCCCGGAGGACTCTTCGCCGCCCTGCGACTGATAGAGCTCGGTCTGCGCCCCGTCATTGTGGAGCGTGGAAAGGACGTACGGGAACGCAAGAAAGACTTGGCGCAAATCAGCCGCCAGCAACTCGTCAACCCGGAGTCCAATTACAGCTTCGGAGAGGGAGGTGCCGGAGCCTACTCGGATGGCAAGCTGTACACACGCAGCAAAAAGCGCGGCAATGTAGACAAGATTCTGAATGTCTTCTGTCAACATGGAGCCTCCACTTCCATACTGGTAGATGCACATCCGCACATAGGTACGGACAAACTGCCGCGTGTTATTGAAAACATGCGGAACACTATCATCCAGTGCGGTGGCGAAGTCCACTTTGAAACACGCATGGACGCCCTACTCATAGAGAAGGATGAAATCAAAGGCATTGAAACAAATACCGGCAAGACTTTCCTTGGCCCGGTGATACTTGCCACCGGTCACTCTGCCCGGGACGTATACCGCTGGCTTGCCGCCAACAATGTAGAGATTGAAGCTAAAGGCATTGCCGTAGGCGTACGACTGGAACACCCCGCCACCTTGATAGACCAAATACAATATCACAACCGGAACGGACGGGGAAAATATCTGCCTGCCGCCGAATATAGCTTTGTAAACCAGGTGGACGGACGAGGAGTATATAGCTTTTGCATGTGTCCCGGCGGCTTCGTTGTGCCCGCCGCCAGCGGTCCCGAGCAGATTGTAGTCAACGGGATGAGTCCCAGCAACCGCGGTTCCCGTTGGAGCAATTCGGGAATGGTGGTAGAGCTACGCCCGGAAGACTTGGAGCAATTTACTATTGACAATTTACAATTTACAATTGCTATGCAGCACGACAGCGCAGCCAATTGTCAATTGTCAACTGCCAATTCTCCATTGAGTATGATGCATTTTCAAGAGTATCTAGAGTACCTCTGCTGGCAACAAGGCAATATGAAGCAGACAGCACCGGCACAGAGAATGGTGGACTTCACCAAGAAGAAACTAAGCTACGACCTGCCGGAAACCTCATACGCACCAGGCTTGGTATCCTCACCTCTCCACTTCTGGATGCCCTCTTTCATTGCAGAACGCCTGAGCAAAGGTTTCCAGCTATTCGGGAAATACAGCCGGGGGTTATTGACGAACGAGGCGACAATGATTGGAGTGGAAACCCGCACATCGGCACCGGTACGCATAACAAGAGACAAGGAAACACTGCAACATGTACGTATAAAAGGATTGTTCCCTTGCGGAGAAGGCGCCGGATATGCCGGAGGCATCGTTTCTGCCGGGATTGACGGCGAACGGTGTGCAGAAGCTGCAAAGGCATTCCTTGGTTAAGCTGCAATATTGACATTTAAATTTTGAAATCTCACTTTTTCTCGTTTAATTTGTAAACTATTATCACACGCATGTTGTTATATTGTATTTATAGATAAATATTTATATGAGATTCATCATAAACATTGTATGCTTTCTATTCCTTTTACCCCTCATTGCCACGGCGCAAACTTATAAATACATAGGAGTAGAAAACGGATTGAGTAACCGCAGAATCTTCGACATTCAAAAGGATTCGATAGGTTACATGTGGTTCCTCACCAACGAAGGCATAGACCGGTACAATGGAAAAGACATCAAACATTATAAATTAATAGGAGAAAACAAAGAATCGAGTTCCCCCATCCATCTCGGCTGGTTGTATTTTGAAGAGAAGGGGAAGTTATGGGTCATAGGTAAAGCCGGCCGCATTTTTCAATACAACCAAGAACACGATGTGTTCAATAAAGTATATAAACTGCCCAAGACACCGGTCAATATCAGCTACGGCTATATGGACCACAATCATAGGATTTGGCTGTGCAGCAGATACAGTATCGCTCTTTACGACACACAAACCGGAGAGACCCATCAAATGCCCAATGAACTGAAAAGTAGCATTACAAGTATCGAACAAGTGGACAACGACCACTTCTTCATGGCCACCAACAAGGGAGTGCGATACGTCAAACTCGAAAACGAAGCATTGCAGATTGTCCCTCTTGAACCTCTTGACAAAATCCAGGCACAAATCAGTGCACTCCATTTCCATCAAGAATCACAAAGACTTTTCATCGGTACTTTTGAAAAAGGAGTTTTTGCCTACGACATACGGCAACAACGGATTATACACTCCAATACGGATTTGAGCGATGTAAACATTGCCCGAATCAGACCTCTGAACCGGACAGAGCTATTGATAGCGACAGAAGGTATGGGCATACACAAAATCAATGTGAACTCGTGCATCTCGGAACCGTACATCACCTCCAGCTACAAAAGTTACAATGAGATGAACAGCAATAACATCAATGACATTTATATTGATGAAGAAAAGCGGATATGGATAGCCAACTACCCGGAAGGGATTACCATTATAGACAACCGGTACAAAAACTATAACTGGATAAAGCATTCCATCGGAAACAGACAATCGCTGGTCAACGATCAGGTACACTCTGTCATTGAAGACAGTGACGGAGACCTATGGTTCGGAACAAGCAACGGAATCAGCCTTTATCAATCGAAAACCGGGCAGTGGCACTCATTCCTAAGTTCCTTCGACCATCAACTGAAAGACAAGAACCACATATTCATTACGCTATGCGAGGTATCACCCGGCATTATTTGGGCAGGAGGATATACTTCGGGAGTATACAAAATAAATAAAAGGACACTCTCGGTAGAATATTTCTCCCCTTACCTGCTCAGTCCGGATAACATACGTCCTGACAAGTATATCCGAGACATTGTTAAAGACTCCAAAGGATATATCTGGTCCGGAGGATTCTATAATCTGAAATGCTTCGATTTGTCTCTGAATTCTGTCCGTCTGTATCCCGGAATAAATTCCGTCACCGCCATTACAGAAAAGGACGACGGACACATGTGGATTGGGACAAGTGCCGGACTGTATCTGCTGGACAAAGAGTCGGGTAGATTCCAATATGTCGCCTTGCAGGAAGAGACGACCTACATCAACACACTTTACCAAGCGGAAGACCTCTCTATATATAGGAACAAACGGCTCCGGAGTGGTTGTCTACAACGCAAAGGACAATACGTTCAAGCATTATCACAAGGACAATTGTGCCTTGATTTCAAACAACATCTACACCATACTCCCCGAGTCGGACGGGCATATCCTGATGAGTACCGAAAACGGAATCAGCTGTTTCCACCCTACGGAGAAGACATTCCACAACTGGACCAAAGAGCAAGGGCTGATGTCCTCCTGCTTCAGTGCCTCTTCCGGAACGTTACGCAAGAACAAGGGTTTTGTCTTTGGCAGCACAGACGGAGCCATCGAATTCCCCGAAGGGACAAAGTTGCCGGACTATGTCTACTCTCCTATGATACTCAGCGATTTTCAGATACTCTATCAGACTGTCGTTCCCGGCAGTACGAATTCCCCCTTGAAGGAAAATATCAACCAGACAGACCGGTTAAAGCTGAAATACAACCAGAACACTTTTTCCCTCAGCATTTCATCCATCAATTATGACGCGCCGGACAATGTCACTTTCTACTGGAAGCTGGAAGGCTTTTACGATGACTGGAACCGCCTGGGTGAAGAAGGGCATCTCCGCTTCACCAACCTTGCCTCGGGCGATTACAAACTTTACATACGGGCGGTATCCAAGGAAGAGCCTTATCTTTATTTTGAAGAGCGAAGCATCGACATCAGCATTGCGCGCCCCGTCTGGTTCAGTTTTTGGGCCATAGCCTGCTATGTCCTGCTGACAGTACTGATGTCCGTTGTCGGTTTCCGTGTCATGGCACTGAGAAAACAGAAAAAGATATCCGATGAGAAAACCCGTTTCTTTGTCAATACCGCGCATGATATCCGCACGCCATTGACACTGATAAAGGCACCTCTGGAAGAAATGCTTGAAAACAAGACACTGAACGAAGCCGAGACCAACAATATGCACATGGCACTGAGAAATGTCAACTCCCTCCTGCGCATGACTACCAATCTGATAAACTTTGAACGGGCAGAAGTATATTCCCCTCATCTGTACATAGCAGAATATGAACTGAATACTTACATCAAGGAGATATACAACAATTTCCAGACCTATGCCACCATAAAACATATCACTTTCAGATACGAAAGCAATTTCAGCTACATGAATGTATGGTTCGACAAAGAGAAGATGGACTCTATCCTGGAAAATGTCATATCCAATGCTCTGAAGTATACTCCCAAAAATGGCGATATACTCATTTCTGTTTATGACATGAAAAGTTCCTGGAGACTGGAAGTCAAAGATAATGGAATAGGAATTCCCGCCAAAGAACAAAGAAAACTGTTCAAGATGCACTTCCGTGGAACAAATGCCATCAACTCCAAAATAACGGGAAGCGGTATCGGTCTGATGCTGGTGCGGAAGCTGGTAAGCCTGCACAATGGAAAAATATACATTGAGAGCACCGAATGCCAAGGCAGTACTGTCAGAATCATCCTTCCCAAAGAGAAAGAACAGTTCAAGAACTTCACTCTGTCCGTTAAGGATAAGAAGACCTTCTATGAACCGGATGTCCCCACCGTTCCTTTGAAACTTGCCGGAGAACTCCGGACTGAAGACAATGACAAACTGCATCGCATCTTGATTGTAGAAGACAATGACGAGCTGCGCAACTACCTCTTTCAGTCCTTCTCCAAGATTTACAATGTACAAGTATGCAACAACGGCAAGGAAGCGCTGACCATTGTAAAACAATTCTGGCCGGAACTGATTCTTTCCGACATCATGATGCCGGAAATGCGAGGCGACGAATTATGCATCGCCATCAAGAACGATATTGAAACATCCCACATCCCGGTAGTACTGCTGACGGCACTGGGAGATGAAAAGAACATTCTCGAAGGACTCCATATCGGTGCGGACGAATATATTGTAAAACCTTTCAGCATAAACATACTGAAAGCCAGCATTGCCAATCTGCTTGCCAACCGCGCATTGCTGCGCAAGAGATATGCGAATTTGGAAATCAATACAGAAGAAGAGCCCTCCACAACTACCACTTGCTCCAACAGTCTCGACTGGAAATTCATGTCGAATGTAAAGAGACATATCGAGGAGAACATGGATAATCCCGATTTCACAGTGGACGTATTGTGCTCGCTCCTGAATATGAGCCGTACCAGTTTCTACAGTAAACTGAAAGCGCTGACCGGCCAGGCACCGGCAGATTTCGTACGGAATATCCGTTTGAAACATGCTGCCGAGCTGTTGAAAGAAGGGAAATATTCCGTGACTGAAGTAGCAGAAAGAACCGGTTTCTGCGATGGGAAATACTTCCGGGAAGTCTTTAAGAAATATTTCAATGTCAGCCCCAGCCAATATGCGAAAGGAGACACTCCCCGTTCCCCAAAAGGAGAGGGAGAATAGTTCTGCATAGGAGAATTTTTCATTTTGCAGCCCCGCACAGACAAACCCTAAAAAATAATCCGTATTTTTGCAGAAACAAAAAAACGAGAATGACTCCTGAAATAGCAATCGTCGACTCCAACACCCTCTCCTGTCTGGGACTGCAGAACTTGCTGGAGGAAATCATCCCGACAGCCATCATCCGCTCTTTCCGTTCCTTTGGCGAACTGATGGATGATACGCCTGACATGTATGTGCATTATTTCATCTCTTCACAGATTTACTTCGAGCATACCGCTTTCTTTCTGGAGCGCAAGCCCAAAACCATTGTGCTGGTCAATGGTGAAACCGTCCCCCAACTGTCGGGCATGCCGACGCTAAACATCTATCAGGACGAACAAAATCTGGCAAAAAACATTCTGCAGCTGCGCCAATACGGAAACCAATACAGACAAAACCACGGAAAGCCGGCACCCGCCAGACACTCGGATATGGCAATAAATACAGCCGCCGGGCACGACCTTTCCGCCCGCGAAATAGAAGTGCTGGTGCTGATTACCAAAGGTCTCATCAACAAGGAGATTGCCGACAAACTGAACATCAGCCTGACCACCGTCATCTCACACCGCAAGAATATCACCGAGAAGCTGGGTATCAAGTCCGTGTCCGGGCTGACTATCTATGCCGTGATGCACGGATATGTGGAAGCGGACAGA
>ERZ859923.1417-NODE-1417-length-9956-cov-2.640036_pt1 | contig 9956 bp, 6 predicted proteins | sample MGYA00510116_ERZ859923 | MGnify/ENA primary metagenome ERZ859923 (study PRJEB30046, sample SAMN00715168) | human gut metagenome | study: EMG produced TPA metagenomics assembly of the A metagenome-wide association study of gut microbiota in type 2... | reverse complement strand
TATTGTTTATGGTTCTGGGATGTTTTGCGATAACCAATGTCAGGACGACAACGGTAAGTGCTGACGATGAAACTTCTGATATACCAGGGGTAATTTTCGAACATTTTTTGGGGATGTGAAAAAACTCAATCGAGTTTTTTCACATCCCCTTTTATTTCATATATACCATATAATCAGCAGGCTGTATACACTACAACCTGCCTTCATAACACTTTCTAAAATATTCAATACTTACTTGTTTTATCTGTATGCCTGTAATGTAGGTGTTGTGCGAATCTTAAGTGGTATATCAACGCCTTCTGCTGTTGTTACTGTATACTTTATTACCTGTGGTGAACCTGCTTCTACTACAAGATCAACATTATAACCAACATCAAGATTATCATACTCATCAGTTGTTATCTTAAGGCCATTATTAGTCTCAAAGTTAGCTATAGTACCACCTGCTGGTGCGAATAAATGAACAAATCCTCTTATTCCACCATCGAATCCACCAAGAATATAGCCACCTGCTCTTGTTATATTGCTTCTTTTAATTGTATTAGTTAATGTCACAGTAATATCATAGCTTCTTGTTCCATCTGCATTAATAACAGGCTCACTCATCTCTGTATCAATATTTAAGAACCAGCCTAATTTACAAGGCTCATATAAGCTAAAGAACACTCCTGCTTCTGGATTAGCCGGGTCATCATTAAGATTCCCTGAACAGCCTGCATCCTTAGCATACTGCTCTTCCTGCTCATCTACGAACCAGAGCATAATTGTGTTCTCTTCAACACCTTCATTAAACATATCTACATATTCATTAATTCTCTTAAAATCAAAGCCTGATACCAATACTGCCATTGCCTGCTTGGCTGTCTCTGCAAAAAGACCATCAACATATTCATTAGCTTCATTATAATCAACATTAGTGCCTCTGTCGCTAAGATATTTATAATAAAGCTCATACTGTAATACTGATACGGCATTATCACCATTAAGCTCTGTTCCATCAGGAAGTGTAATTGGTCCTGATATTCTAAGAACCTTCTGTATAATAGTCGGTGTAAGTGAGAGCACACCATCAACGCTCTCACCGTGCTTAGCTTCATAAGCCAAAGCCCATATCTGAGCAGCTCTTTCAAAATCAGGGTTAAAACTTGCATCTCTTGAATAGATTAACGTATCATTAAATATCTTTAATTCTTTTCTTGTAACATTAGCTTCATCTGGTGGGTATGTTGCCAATACATCATTAACAGGATTAAAATCTCCAATTGACATTACACCATCTTCAACCCTTATTGTTCCGATTGAACCTGGGAAACCACCTGCGGCTCTTATCTCTGCTGTGTTCTGTGCAGCAAGAAGATATACCTTATCACTTCCATCGCCGATAAATGCTTTCATTAATGGAATGTAATCTTCATAATCTGTGTACATACTCATAAGTGATGTTATCTTATCACTATAAGAAGATATCATTGTTCCCATACTTCCCGGAAGTTCAACCTTGTTCATCTTAGCAGTCATATTATTAACCACTGGCTGTATCTGCTCTAAAAGATCAAGATAGGCATTAATTGTTGTTACACTAAAACCATCACCTACTTTAAGACCTGACATAGGGTATTCTGATATTGTTGCTACTGCCGGCTTTATAATATCATCTGATGCATCTTCAACAAGTCCTATAAGTGTATCTACTGACTTAACATACTTTCCTGCAACCGGAATGTGGCTTGCCATCTTCCACAATGGGCTTGATAATGTCTTGCTTATCTTATAAGTTGTATTGTCAAGCTTTAATACTGCTGTATTAGCTGCCTCAGCATCCTGGGCTTTTACAGCTCCAAGCATATCATTCATCTCTGTCTTTAATTCATTAGCATTCTTTAACATTCCCTTGGCATCAGATAAGCCTTTAACACCCATAATTCCTATAATAACAACAACCGCAGCTACTATTGAAACAATTGTTATAGTACGTTTCTTTTTCTGCTGTTTTGTTAATCTCTTCTTACCACTGTGGCTATGATGTTCCCCACTGCTATGGTGGCTGTGGTGTCCTTCACTACTATTGCTGCTGTGATGTTCTGAATTATTGTTACTTCCCTCTCTTACATTGTGACGGCTGTTATTGTTAGCTGTATTACTGCCAGTATGCTGGACATTGCTTCTTCTATGACCACTGTTCTGGCTGCTTTTATTATCCACAGTGTTCTCACTGTTTAAGTTCTCATTGTTATCTTTATAATCATTATTGTTCATTACTATCCATCCATTTCCTATTATAAAAAAGAATGTGCTAAGCACATTCTCGCGACGAGTGCTGTCGCTTGCAACAAACTACAGCTTCACGCGAGTGCGCATAACTGGCACATAGTGCCTTTTATTTAATAGGAAATTATATTGGAATTTCCTATTAAATAAAAAAATATGAGCAGTACTATAAGCCGGGTTATGTCCAGCCAGGCTTTGACCTGACTACTGATGATCATCTATCTAGACCTGCTGTTACCAGCAGGCTCAAGCAACCTACCTAAAAGCACGACGGGCAGCCGTATCGCTTTATATTTGGTCTTGCTTCGAATGGGGTTTACATAGCCAGTATTGTTACCAATACCACGGTAGTCTCTTACACTGCCTTTCCACCCTTACCAATAAGCTCAACACTAAGTGTTAAGCACTGGCGGTATATTTCTGTTGCACTAGCCTTGGAGTCACCTCCACCGGACGTTATCCGGCATCCTGCCCTGTGAAGCCCGGACTTTCCTCACCTGCACGAATGCAGCCGCGATCATCTGTGCTACTCATAATATTTAGTTGTTTTTGCTTTCGTCTACTATCTGGTAAACTTCTATCTTAAACTGATCTTCTTTACTAATACCAACAAATCTACAGCCGTATGTTGTCTCTATATCCCCTGAATTACTCATTCGTATTATTTCTATTACAGTTGCAATTCGTTCTTTATTGGCAAGTATAACAACAGTATCGTAATAAGTATTAGGCTTAAACTTATAATCAGACTTAAATGCCATGCCATCTTTTGATATATTAATGACATTCACATCTACGGTATCGCTAGCATACCCAGAAACATATTTATCATCAAGCTGTCTTAATGATATATAAACATTGACATCAGTTCTTCTTGATTTTCTCTTTTCAATCCCCATGATTTCCCTCTGTACTGTACAGGATCATACCTGTTCTCCTTCATTTAATCCATATAATGATATCATTAAATTATTGGAAGTTCAAATATATTTTTTATATACTTCTATTACTTCGTTAATTATATATTATTATTTAATAAACATAGCATCCCCAAAACTAAAGAATCTGTACTTTTCCTGAACTGCAACCTCATAAGCGTGAAGTACATGTTCTCTTCCAGCCAGCGCCGACACAAGCATAACAAGCGTTGATTCTGGAAGATGGAAGTTCGTTATAAGACAGTCTATTGCCTTAAACTTATATCCCGGATATATGAATATCTCTGTCCATCCACTCTTGGCTGGAATTGTTCCATCTTCAAGTGCGACTGACTCAAGAGTTCTTGTGCTTGTTGTTCCAACAGCAATTACCCTGCCGCCATTTTTTCTTGTATTATTGATCATATCTGCAGCTTCCTGTGTAACAACATAAAACTCCGAATGCATATGATGGTCAAGAATATTCTCTACCTTGACAGGTCTAAATGTTCCAAGTCCCACATGAAGTGTTACTCTTGCAATATTAACTCCCATGGCCTTGATTTTTTCAAGTAACTCTGTTGTAAAATGTAATCCGGCAGTAGGCGCTGCTGCAGAACCCTCATGCTTTGCATATACTGTCTGATATCTGTTCTTATCTTCAAGTTTATGTGTTATATATGGTGGAAGTGGCATCTGTCCAAGCTCATCAAGAATCTCTTCAAATATTCCATCATATGTGAACTGGATAAGTCTGTTTCCTTCTTCAACTATATCAATAATCTCTCCTATAAGCTTGCCTTCGCCAAAACTTATCTTAGCACCAACCTTAGCCTTCTTTCCCGGCTTAACAAGAACTTCCCATGTATCCTTCAAATCAGCTTTACGGGTGAGAAGCAGCACTTCTATTGCTGCTCCTGTACCCTCTTTTTCACCTATAAGTCTAGCCGGAATTACCTTTGTATCATTAATAACAAGGCAGTCTCCCGGATTAAGATAATCAACTATATCCCTAAATATTTTATGTTCTATTTCGCCTGTATTTTTATCAAGGACCATAAGCCTTGAACTTGAGCGGTCAGAAAGCGGATCCTGTGCTATAAGTTCCTGTGGCAGGTCATAATAAAAATCATGCAGATTCATAACTTTTTCCATGTCTGACCTCTAGTTACTTCTAAGTTCTATTCCCATTTCTGACAAATCATTAAGAATCTTCTCCATGATAGGAGCTATATCTTTATCTTCCAATGTTCTGTCATTTGCCCTGAATGAAATTGAATACGCAACAGATTTAAATCCAGCTTTAATCTGTTCGCCTTCGTATATATCAAACAGCTTGAAGCTCTCAACAAGCTTACCGCCGCGTTTTTCAATGACTTTTTCAACAGTTCCAACAAGCATGTCTTTAGGCATAACCATGCTTATATCTCTTGTAACAGCCGGGAATTTGGCAATTCCTGTATATTTTCTGTCAAATGAAGCCATCGGAGTAATCTTTGATAAATCAAGAACAGCAATATATGTTCTCTCACCAAGACTATAATTATCAGCAACATCAGGATGTACTTCACCAAGATATCCGATAACAGTTCCATCATAGATTACATTTGCCTGACGACCCGGATGAAGATATGGCTTGCCTGCCTGTGGATCATATTCAGGCTTATTTCTCATTCCTATTCTTTCAAGAAATTCTTCTACAACTCCTTTCATTGTAAAGAAATCTCCATCTCCAAAGAAACCAAGAGTAAAATCAACGCTTTCTGTTGGAAGTTCTTCTTCATTATCAGACGGAATATAAACTGTAGCAAGTTCATACAGCTTAACATTTTTATTTCTTCTGTTATAATTTGTTGAAAGTGATGTAAGCATACCATTAAGAGGAAGCGTTCTCATAATAGAGAAATCTTCTCCAAGTGGATTTGAAATCACAACTGTCTTTCTAAGTGGTGAATCCTTAGCAATCTTTAATTTATCAAAAACCTTAGGACTTTCAAATGAATATGTCATAGCCTGTGAAAATCCACAGAACTGTGCTATCTCGCCTGCAACATCCTTAACTGTCTGTTTGAACGAAACCTTACCCATTGTTGTAGCACCATGAGGAAGTGTTGTAGGAATGTTGTCATAGCCATAAAATCTTGCAACTTCTTCAGCAATATCAGCTGTTCTTATTAAATCCTGACGGAATGTAGGAATAATAAGCTCATTTGATTCTTTATCATATTCTATTTCAAGACGCTTGAAATAATCCATCATATCATCAACAGATACATTTGTACCAAGAAGTTTATTCACTCTTTCAGGTTCAAATACAATTCTTCTGCATTCTTTCTTAACAGGATAGATATCAACAGCTCCACCGACAACTTCGCCAGCACCAAGTTCTTCTATAAGCTGGCATGCTCTGTCCATTGCAGCCATTGCATTTTCAGGATCAAGACCTTTTTCAAACTTGCCTGATGCATCTGTACGAAGACCGATTCTCTTAGTTGTCTTTCTGATATTTGTTCCGTCAAATGTCGCAGCCTCGAAAAGCATTGTCTGGACATCATCAGTAATCATTGAATTCTCGCCACCCATGATACCTGCGATATCAACTGGCTTCTCACCATCACAGATAAGAAGTGTCTGTGCGTCAAGAGTTCTCTCCTGTCCGTCAAGTGTTACGAACTTTTCGCCATCAGTTGCTGTTCTTACAACAATCTTGTGACCTGCAATAGTATCATAGTCATATGCATGCATTGGCTGACCATATTCTTCCATAACATAGTTAGTGATATCAACAATGTTGTTGATTGGTCTGATACCTGCTGTCATAAGTCTTTGCTGCATCCACTTTGGAGATGGAGCAAGTCTGATATTCTTAACAACTCTTGCAACATATCTTGAGCAAAGTTCTTTAGCTTCAATATCAACTGAAACCATTGTGTTAACATCCTCATCGTTACCTGTCTTAGTAACAACCGGTGGATTGAAAGGCTTTCTGAATGTAGCAGCAGCCTCTCTTGCGATACCGATAACGCTGTAGCAGTCTACACGGTTATTAGTTATCTCATATTCAAATACTGTATCATTAAGTCCTAAGTACTCTACCGCACTTGAACCAACAACAGCATCATCTCCAAATATATATATTCCTTCCTCTGGTGCATCTGGGAAGAATTCTCTTGAAGAACCAAGTTCCTCGATAGAGCACATCATACCGCATGACTCCACGCCTCTTAACTTGCCCTTCTTAATCTTAATTCCGTCTTCTGGAAGTGCGCCGCCGTCATGTCCTCCAGCTCCCCGAAGGTCTTACCGTAAAACGGCCCTCCCGAGCAGGTCAGCAGGATGAACCAACTTCAATATTAGGTGCACCTGTTACAATCTGGACATTCTCGCTGCCAACATTAACCTGACATATTACAAGCTTGTCTGCATCAGGATGTCTCTCAACTGAGAGAATCTGTCCAACTACGATTTTATCAAGGTTCTTGTCAAATGCATTAAAACACTCCACCTTAGTTCCTGAAAGTGTCATAGCATCTCTGAATTCCTGATCTGTACACTCAAGACCTGGAACCATTGCTTTTATCCAATTTAATGATGTATTCATATCGTCATTCTCCTTAAATATACTTTATCTTATTCCAGTCGTTAGACCACTATATGAATCGATTTAGAACTGCTTTATAAATCTGATATCGTTCTCATAAAGAAGTCTCATGTCATCGATTTCGTACTTAAGAAGAGCAACTCTCTCAAGTCCTACACCAAAGGCAAATCCTGTATATTCTTCCTTATCAATTCCACAAAGCTCGAATACATGTGGGTGAACCATTCCACAGCCGAGGATTTCAATCCATCCCTCGCCCTTACAGAAACGGCATCCTTTACCACCACATTTGAAACAGCTTACATCCATCTCGGCACTAGGCTCAGTGAATGGGAAATGATGTGGTCTGAATTTAACTTTAGTATCAGGTCCGAAAAGCTCCTTAGCGAATTCTGCTAAAGTTCCCTTAAGGTCTGCAAATGTGATTCCCTTATCAATTACAAGACCTTCTACCTGATGGAAGCATGGTGAATGTGTAGCATCAACTTCATCTGCTCTGTATACACGTCCTGGAGAAATCATTCTGATAGGGAGCTTGCCCTTCTCCATAACTCTTGCCTGAACAGGGGAAGTCTGTGTACGGAGTACTATCTTATCATTAATGTAGAATGTATCCTGTTCATCCTTAGCCGGGTGGTTAGCTGGTATGTTAAGTGCCTCAAAGTTGTAGTAATCATACTCAACTTCTGGTCCATCAACTACTTCATAACCCATTCCGATGAATATCTTCTGAATTTCTTCTAATGCAAGTGTATTAGGATGCTTATGTCCTAACTCATCCCTCTTAGATGGAAGAGTAACATCTATTACTTCACTCTTTAACTGAAGTTCTCTCTTCTTGGCAGCTAATTCTGTCTTAGCCTTATCTAATACTTCTTCAATTGCCTGTCTTGTCTCATTAACAATCTGACCAACCTTAGGTCTGTCTTCTGGTGCAACTTCCTTCATACCTTTAAGTACTTCTGTAAGTTCACCCTTCTTTCCAAGGAAAGCGACTCTGATATCATTCAGTTTATCAAGCGAATCAGTTTCATTAATCTGTGCTAAAGCTCTTTCTCTAATTGCTTCAAGTCTTTCTTTCATCCTTATAGCCTCCATACTTCTTTCGCTTTTTATCATTCATATGCGTAAAAAGCCACTGTTTATTGTAACATATCAATTTTATTTTGCAACCCGTGAATGTCGCTTCTCATACATTTCAATTACGCGCATTGCACCATCGCTGTGTGCCGGATTTGAAAGCGTTATCTTTTTAATATTTTCCTTTGCTTCATCAATACGTTTTTCATTGTACTCTATCTGCTGCCTTAATTTATAACGGCGAGTATTTATTTCATGCCGCACTTCAACCATTTCCTTAGGATTAATGATTGCCCTCACTCTTCCAAGCCATATATGCGGATTGTAAAGCCCTAAATTCTTAAGCATATTCTCAAGCTCATTTTCAGCAGAATTAAGTGATGATGTCATATCAAGCATTCTAATCTGCTCTTTTTTCATCTCCTCGTACAGTCTGTATTTCTTATCAAGTTCATATGAACTTTTAACTCCGAACTTTGTATATTCATAATCCAGCGTATTTGCTGCATTAATGAACTTAATCTTTACTTTGTTAAGCAGTGCTGTAGCTTTATTAAGTTTTATTTCGGTTATAATCACATTTCTTTCAGTAACCTTTAATAAAGCAAACATTCCAACTGCAAGAATTGCTGCAAATAAAGATATTCCTATAAAAAGTGCCGTATCACTGTCATTTTGAACAAGTGTCATCGATATAAGAAATACTGCAAACACTGCCGCAAGCGCAAAGATTGCTGTTTTCGCAAGCCTTCTTATCTTAATCTGTCTTGTAACAAGAACGTCCGCATCAGTTCTAAGATTAAGCTGTTCTGCCTCAAGTATCCTTAAATCTCTCTTAACAGTATCATAATAATCTTCGGATGCTTTCAAAAGTTTTATTCCACCTGGCATTTCATTTTCCACAGCTTCCATGCGCCTGTATGCCGCATTTGACAGCTTATGTTCTGTACTTTTAAGAATACGCCTGTCAACCATCATGTTGTCTATTGTCTCTGCACAGCTCAATATTTTATCACGTATCTGTGTGGGAGCTTCTTCCATAATCTGTATATCATTATATTCTTCAGTAACAGCCTCATACTCAGCTTTAGCATTTTCTATATGTGTCGCTGCTTCTTCCATGATATCACACTGTTCTCTTACATAAACCTCAATATCATGTGTACTGAAATCCTTTATATTGACACTGTCTATATTCCTGCTCATCGCATATTCTGCAATTTTATCAAGGTCGGATTTTTCCTTTGGAAGCTCAATAGGTATAGCATCGATCTCTTTGCGGTCCTCCTCATCCTTTCCATATTTCTCAACTGCCTTGATAAGTGTCTGTGCCTGCATACTGTTTAACAGATGATCATATTTTTCTTCTTCTATCTTGGCCTGCTGCTGCTTTTCCTTTGTTTTATCATCAAGCTCTCCGCTCTTGCGTTCTTCATGTTTTTTCTTATTCTTCTTGTCAAATGTTTCATATATATTCAATATATTAAACATTTTATTGGCAGCTTTTTCTTTTTCTGCCTCTTCTAGCAGTTCCTCATCTCTGTACGATTCATCATCGTAATCATCATATATTATTTCTTTTTCTGCCTTTTTAAATATTCCCATATATCCACCACAATTCTTTAAAATGTTTTGCTATATTTAATGTATTCCGTTCTCCACCTGTCAAGTCTTTCATCTACCGCCCTGTTGTACTGTGCCAGATTGCCATCTGCTTTTAATCTGGCAATATCCTCAAGTTCCCTATATTCATCACTATATCTGGCATTGTCCATCAAAGTTTCCAATTCCTTCCGGACTACATATTCTTCTTCATCCGTATCAACATTAACAGGTTCTTTATCCTTCTTTGCCATAATTAAAGCTGCTATACTGCATTTTTTTGACTCCTCATGCTGACCCGTCCTATATGCCTCATCATAATATATCACTGCTTTATCATACATAAACATTCTTGCATAGGCAGTTCCCATGTTATGATAAACCTTTGCATAATCAGCTGCCAACAAATCTTTTCCCTTGTAATCTTTTATAATTGACTCGTAACATCTGACGGCGGCAAAATAACATCCAGCATTGAGATATCCGTC
>ERZ859923.1412-NODE-1412-length-9986-cov-1.932937_pt1 | contig 9986 bp, 10 predicted proteins | sample MGYA00510116_ERZ859923 | MGnify/ENA primary metagenome ERZ859923 (study PRJEB30046, sample SAMN00715168) | human gut metagenome | study: EMG produced TPA metagenomics assembly of the A metagenome-wide association study of gut microbiota in type 2... | reverse complement strand
TAAAGATAGACAAGTTGAAGAAAAGATTGATTTGACGAATGAAACCGTAAAAATATCAGTAGATGATAAAACATTAGAAATTCCTCTCAAAATATACACCCTATACAAAAATCTTCCCAAAGGCTTTTTCAATGACATTTCTGAAGCAATTTCCGAGAATGTATCTCTTACGATCGCAGATAGACAGGATGATGGTAAATTTGATAAGGAATCTATAACATATACGGATAAATCTTATTTTTACACAAAATCAAATATTGTACCTGATATTTTATTTCCAGAATTAAAAGACGGCCAATATGTAGAATTAGATGGTGAAATAACTCGTAATAATGGTAAAACAAACACTATTGGATTTGAATACAAGGGTCATATTTTGACATGCGAACCAGACCAAAACCAACCATTGACAAAATATAAAAATCAGATTATATCAAAATCTGACGATCGTTTTTTCTCATCTGTTACAATTTATGGTGTAATTGACAGGAGTGAAGGTACAGGAAATCGCCCTAAAATTAAATTTACCAAAATCACCCCGAAAGAAATCCTATACGTTGAGCAGCAAGATTTATTCAAGAATCAGTAAATTTTAAAACGAAAGTCCCCGTGCTTACGCACGGGGACTGTATCTCTAAAATGCAAAACCTTTGAAATCTTCCTTATCCTGCTTATCTCGTTTTATTACCTCACTATATTGCTCCTGCATATCAAGCACCTTTATAAAATAGGGCAACGATACCTTTTCGGGCAGGTTCTTGCACCGTTTGTTCAGTTGACAGGTAATTGTTATCGGTTCCGATGCTGACAAACCGATGGCATTGTATTTTGTAAGCAACACAGACATTGCCCGCTTATCCCAATTTGGCGGTGTTATGCCCTTTGATTTGCAGAAATCGCATATCTCTTTATAAATCCCTGCATCGGTCTTTCTGACTGCTGAATTGATAAAAAAACCAGCCGCCAATTCATAGCCCTTTGCAATCTGCTTTATAAGCCCTAATTGCAGACACTCTTTAATGAGAGCTGTTATTGTGTTTCTCGATAAACCGATACTCTTTGCAATTTGGCTGTTGCTTCATTGAATGGTATCCGTATTATTAAGACATATTGCCTTTAATAAGAGCAGAAACCCTGCAATCTTGGCGGGATAGTTCCTCTTAAAGTAATTGTTATCGAGGAAGAAATAGTCTTTAATAACAGGCTTTATAAAGTAAGAATTCCGTTTTATAAATCCTCTGTCTGCATCTTCTTTAATGGTGGTTTGCACGATGAGATAACCTGCGTCTTTTAAGCGTTTAATACTCCTTCTAATGGAGCGTTCATCCAAGCCAGTAAGCAGGGATAGTTTTTCCTCGGTTATATGGGAAATATTCGTCTTGTAATTGGAGCAATATTTAATGGTTGCTCACACGTAAATATCAATAGGCTTACTGTTGCCCGTCTGAAAGTTCACGATTGATTTGGGGATTACTGTATAATTCATCGTTGGCAATGGAATTTTGATTGTTCGTAAATATAATCTCTTTTAAGTGCAGCAGTTTGCGAAAGCAGGCAACGCCATAATGCTCTTTGGCCTGTTTGCGGTTCTCGAATCACCTGCGGTCTTTAATGTGGTAGTACATGGTCGGTACGACTTTAATAGGTAGTGTATAAGTAGGTAATGTATATATAGGACACTTTTGAGCAGTTTGCACAGGACATATTTGAGCAACTGTCTATTCCGTCATTCAAAAACCTACTATCTCTTTAATTGGAATCTTCCATATTTTTTGACTATGAAACTATCTTTTAAAGGGAATGTTCATTTCGCACTCAAAAAATGTGGTAACACGACGCAAAGAAAAGGCAGACGAATCTGCCCTTATAAGAACTGCTCAATTTGTAGTGTGGGATTCTTTGCTGAATTGCTTTGCAAAGATACCAAATATTTAATCAAAAGTCAAATAAATTGATGCGTTTATTCTGAAATTCTTAGTCTCGCTGATGCTTCGGATTTGACAACACCCACTCTTTGGGTATTTCTTTTCCCAATGCTACTCTCTCGTGAATAAATCTCGGATCCCACATTTCTTCTCCGTCTTCATTTTCGGTCTCTAATGTGTCTATATAGTCACTCAATTCGTCGTCTTTCAATTCTTCAGATAGGAGATAGATATAATGGCTGGGAGGGTATTCATTACCAGGAGTGCAATCAACATAGCACTCGTATTTGTTGGAATAAATAAAGCTATGATGAACAGCCATTACCGTTGGCTCTTTAGGCATATTTAAAGCCTTTTTAGATATAACTATCCCCTCGCAATAGTTGCACTGTTCACCGTATCCCTCTAAAAGACCATTAAAACTGCAAATGAAGAGAGCATTACTATTACATGATACAGGAGCTACCCAACTCCATATTATGAGATTTTTTGTTGCGGGAACATCGGCAATCATTTTGGCTTTGTACTCATCAAAATCAATTACATTGTAAGCCCTATTATAGACCTTACATGTGTCTTTGTAGTAGTTCTTGGTCTTCATAAATAATAAGTTTTAAAGTTAGGAATTGTGGTTGTTATAAAGATACTAAAAAAATGAGGACAAACATCGACAAGGGAGCTAAATTAAGTTCACCTGCCAATGTTTGTCTTTGCTCTCTCCTTACAAGAGATGTTGCATTGCCGCGTCTATTTGGCTATTCTCAAACGAATCCAAATAGATTTGAGTGGTGGATAAATCGGAGTGCCCCAGCGATTCGGAAATCAAGGCTACGCTTACTCCTGACCTCTTTAAGACGGTTGCGTAAGTATGGCGGGCTACATAGGTCGTTAAGGGCATTCCCAATCCAATCATTTCTCCCAGTACCTTCAGTTCTCGATTGACTTTTCGCAAAACCTTATGCAGGCGATTGAAAATCTGCTGTGGGGAGGTGTGTTCATGGCGATTGAGGATAGGGAAGATATAATCTTCTCCGTGTCCTGCCGTACCGTACTTTTCGAGAATCTGCAATGCCATAGGGACGAGTTGAAAAGACAGTAGTTTCTGTGTCTTGTGGCGGGAATAGTTCACGTCCTCTCAAGATGTCTTTATAACGCAACCGCGCTATATCGCCAAAGTTCATCCCTGCCGTGAAATAGGAGAATAGAAATAAATCTTTGGCAAGGCGTCGATATTCGGTCGTGTGTCCCTCTGTAATTTCAAGGTCGATGAGCCGTTGAATGTCGTCCTTGTCGATTGCTCTCTTACGTGTTTTAGCCCACAAACTGCCCACTTGGTAGATGCTGAAAGGATTTTGCTTTACCGCCACTTTGCCCTCCTTGACCGCCTTGTTGTAGATGGCCTTGAAGATGGCGAACCGTGTAGCGATGCTGTTGTCCTTGTTCCCTCGCTGACGCAGGTACAATTCCAGCCCTTTCAGATAGTCGAGATCGATAGCCTCTAATGCCATAGTGGTTGGTTTGTAGCCGTCCAGCACTTGCAGGGCGTATTTGTGCTTGGTAGCCGAGTTGATCTTGCCGAGCGATTCCAACCGTTCGATTTCTGCTTTGAAACCGTCCTCGATGGTAATTCCGACTGAACAAGCGGGCTTTGCATCGAACAACGTTTCGAAGTTCACGGGAATATCCAATGCTTCCAACCGCTGGATTTTCTTGTGATAACCTGCCAATGTGCGGTCAATCTGACTTTGTAGGGTAATGCGTTCGGGGCAGGTAGGAAGCACGAGTTCTGTATCCTTATCCCAATAATGAGGCTCTACCGATAGCCCCAAAGCAACAAATTTTGTGGTTCGGTCGTGGGTAAATCGAAGCATCAACGGGGATTGACCTTGCTTGTTGATTTTACCTGTTCGTAAAACGACTTTGATTTTCATTTACTTGCGTCTTGCGCAAGCAATCGAGAGTAGCAGATTTTGGGTACAACAAAGGGTACAACAATACAGCACAAACAGCTTTTCAACCCCTTTTTTCGCTGTGCAGAAACAAAAAAGCCAGCAGTTACATTTCTGTAAGTCGCTGGCTTTCTGAGCCGAAACCGAGATTTGAACTCGGGACCCCTTCATTACGAGTGAAGTGCTCTACCGCTGAGCTATTTGTATAACATGCTGAAAATTAGAAGATAGCGATGAAACTAAAGGCGGTTTTTGTATTGGGGTACAACATTGTGTCCAACAATCGCTACCCGCAATCGCTTGCAGGTTAATGATTAAATGATTTATTAATAGAGAATTATACGGAATGAGAATGAAAGAGGACAAACATTGCAATAGGGGTATATTTAAGCCCCCTTTGCAAAGTCTGTCCTCGTAACTGTTGAGAAAAACGCGCGGGAAAATTTTCCCCTGCCATGCTCTCTCCTTTTAAGAATGTTGTGTTGCTTTTGTATCTATATGAACTGCTCTAAATATTTCTCGTTAAAACCCGTGAGTGGAAATTTGAATACGTTCTGTTTGCCCTCCTTTGTCGTATAGTCGAATACGACCGTATCACTCTTTATATGGGCTTCAAAGAGATTGAGCATACAATTGGACTTGGGAATATCTACTATGTTGGGCAATACAATGGCGAGACAACCCTCCTCTACGGCTTTTGGATTTAGCAGATAGGAGAATCCTGCCATATAACGACCTCGTTTTTGAAAACAGATGGTCATATCTTTTGCAGGGTCGATGTCGAGTTCAAAGATATAGTGAAATTCTCGTGGTGTAGGGTCATCGGTTCTACGTCCTACGAACAGACAGACGCCGTAAATATTATCATAAGATACCCCTTTGGAGATATACGATATTTGAATATTGTCGATAGTCTCTGTCCCCGTTTTTCAATTAATACTTGGTGTTTTTCTTTTCATTTTAGCTAAAATTTATGTTGTGATTAAATCTTTGATTATGATGTAAATATACGAAAAATTTATGACTTATGCAATGGGGTGTATCTATAAAAACCTGCATGAGACACCTTAAAAGGGCCTCAATGCAGGTCTTTGCTGTCTGTAATAAGTTTTGACAACTAATTTTGTATCATAGTAATACCAATTAATACCAAACAACCAATCTGTATAAGCGTTATCATTCCACCATAAATGACATATGCAATTCTACTATGTGTCCAATCAAAAGTCTTTATATTCTGCCAAGTATTTTCATCAAATAACGGAGTTGAAGAATATAGTACAACTAATAATATTGCATGGAGAAACAAAGGCCAAATAATTGATGCGTCAAAGTTTATGGGTAAAATCAGAAGATATATTAGGGCATCGAGTAAATAGATACTCCATCCCGCAAAGTAGGCCCATAAGCGTTCTTTTTTGGCTGCCAGATAATATGTCCAAATATAGAATCCCGAAATCAATACGGCGGTAATAATACCTAATATTTCGGTGCCAGTCTCAACTGCAATGCCTTGTATAATCTGTGTTACCCCTAATCCAAATACGAATTGAAGATTAACGATGAATCCCAATATGATATTAAAAATAGAAAGCACACCAATCCATAAAAACCAATTAGAACCTCTGTGGGTTCGGTATTTGTAGGTAAGAGAAAATGCAGAAAAGAGTAAATATCTTGTTTACAGGTATTTAATTCTCTGTTCTGCATATGCTCCGAGCAATAGAATTGCACATTCGGGCAGGATTAACGGTGAGTTGTGTTACTTATCCGTTACCTGCCCGAAATGCTTTTGTTTGCATTAAGGCGTTTGTTTTCAGTTTGTTGCATCGGATTTCCGCATAACAAATAACTTGACTTAACGTTTAACCCATCCACAAAGTTCAAGTTATTATGCAACGCAGCACTTTCAAAGTCCTTTTCTATGTAAAAAGGCAGTCGGAAAAACACGGTCAGGTTCCCGTTATGGGCCGTATCACCATCAATGGCACGATGTCGCAGTTCAGCTGCAAACTCTCCGTTCGTTCCAGCCTTTGGGATGCCAAAGCCAACAAAGCCTCCGGCAGAAGTCTTGAAGCCCAGCGTCTCAATGAAAAGTTGGAGAACATCAAGACCAATATCGGCAAGCAGTACCAACGTCTCTGCGACCGTGATTCATACGTTACGGCCGAAAAGGTCCGCAACGCTTTCCTCGGTATGGGTGACGACTGCCGCCTGCTGTTGCAGACCTTCGACGAATACCTTGCAGGGTTCCTCAAACGTGTGGGCAAAGACCGCGCCTATTCGAGCTATGACAATTACCGCAAACGCCGTAACCGGCTTGCCTCTTTCCTCGAATACGAATACCGTGTAAAAGATATTCCTTTCAAAGAGCTGAAGCGGGATTTCATCGAAAAGTTTGTGGTCTACCTCTCCTCGGTACAAGGGATGCGTTCCGGGACGATCCATTCGACCATCAAAAAGCTGAAGCTGATGACCTATACGGCGTATAAGAACGGCTGGATTCCCACCGATCCTTTCGCAGGTTTCTACGTCAGGCCGGAGTACTCGGAACGTCGCTACCTCTCGGCCTCGGAATTGCAGGCCGTGATGGATGTCAGGCTCCCCAACTATCGGACAGGCATCAACCGGGATGCCTTCGTCTTCTGCGCCTTCACGGGCCTGAGCCATGCGGACGTGGTGAAACTCACCCACGCGGACATCCATACGGACGATAACGGAGAGCGCTGGATTATCGACAGGCGCCAGAAAACAGGTACGCAGTTCCGGGTCAAACTGCTTCCCGCCGCTGAAATGCTCTACAAGCGTTATAAGGATACATATCGCACAAGCGAGAAGGTTTTTCCGCTTAAAGGCACTTATAAAACACTGAACATGTCGTTACGTCATGTTGCCAGACATGCCGGTCTGTCGTTCAATCCGACGATCCACATGGCGCGTCATACCTTCGCTACGACGGTTACGCTCACACAGGGTGTACCTCTGGAAACGGTCTGCAAGATGCTGGGACATAAACGGATCACCACGACCCAAATCTATGCTAAGATCACCAATGATAAAATCGGACAGGATATGGCGGCATTAAGCGAGAAACTCAGCAGCGTCTTCAAGGTCGCACGGTAATGGCCTCCTATCTTACAGCTAATTCGATTCCCGATCTTACTTCGTCAATAGCAGGGTAATTTTCGATGTAAGTTTTCCCGCCGGCAGGGAATTTATCGTCAGAGATGGAAATATGCAAGGCCATGCGAATCGCCCGAGGGGCGAGCCTTGCATATTTCCATCCCCGGCGTTTTGCTGGTCGCATGTAGATTTGCAGCGTGATGTAATCACAGGTAATTTCGATATGGAGTCGCAGTGAACCGGGGCTTGTCGTAAGCTTTGAGGCTTGGCGGTAGATTTGGACTGCGACTCCATTAACCAGAGAGAATGGCTGTTTAGAATTGTAGGTTTGAAGACCTGGTACATGTGATAGCATACGACTCTCACAAAACTAACAAGTTATGCACTATTTGTATTATGTGGGTCTGGATGTGTCGAAAGAGACTTTCGATGCGTCTTTGGTCGCCTTCGAGGATGCAAACGAGATGGCTCACCGCAAATTCGCCAACTCCCGAAAAGGGATCTGCTCGTGTCTGCACTGGGTTGAGAAGCGGCATGGTATTCGGCTCGACGATGTGATTTTCTGCGCCGAGGATATGGGGAGCTACATATCCGAGATGGCGGTTTGTGCTTCCGACAGGACGCTGAATTTCAATTTTTCACTGATCTCGCCGTTGGTAATCAAGTATTCGATGGGTATTGCCCGTGGCAAAACAGACAGAGTGGATGCCCGGCGTATCGCCGAGTATGCGATCACTCACTATCGGAAGATAGCCCTTTATCTGCCGGCAGAGAAGGAACTGTGTCAGTTGCGCACATGGCTGATCTTAAGGGCTCATCTGGCAAAACAACGTGTAGCGAAACTGGTGTTGCTCGAAAAATTAGACTACAAAGAGAAATTCGCGGATGTATCTATTCAACGTTCCATGCTCCAGGAGGAGATCGCGTATGCAGAAACTCATATGAAAACCATCGAACGGGAAATGAAGGAACTGATAGCCGCCGACAGCAACATTTGCCGGAACTACAAGCTGCTGACCAGCATCAAAGGTGTAGGGCCGATCACGGCCATTGTGATGCTCTGTTCGACGCTTAATTTCACCAAAATCACAGACCACCGCAAGTTTGCCTGCTATTGCGGGCTGGCTCCGTTCGAACATAGCTCCGGCACAAGCGTTCGCGGGGGATGCCACACATCGAGCATGGCGAATCGAGACATTAAAGTACAACTGAACCGCAGTGCACTGATTGCCATCAGGTGTGATCCGCAACTAAAGGCATATTACGAACGCAAAGTGGCTGAAGGTAAACATAAATTCAGCGTCCTGAATGCTGTGAGGGCCAAAATCGCCGCCAGATGCTTTGCCGTCGTAAGGCGTGGAACACCATATGTAGCGTTGCAGATATAATCCGGCATACATATCTGCCATTCGATAAGATTTTGAGATCATTCAAAATCTCAAAATCTTATTGTCGGAACAGTCCGTCTAATTGGGGCCGAACCTACTCATAATTAATGTATTGTCATTTCCGTACTCCGCAAATTAACGATTCTGACTATGGGATGCAAGGCTATACAAGCGCTTCGCGGCCTTGCATCCCATAGCCAGAATCATTTTGCTAAACGCTACGACAAAAAATGACAATTTCCGGGCATGAAACTTTTTGCAGCTTTTATTTGGTTTTATCTTAGAATTCTACCGTCGGAATAGGCGGCTTTCTGCGGCCCGGACGCTACCCTGCGGACTGCCCCTCCAATAGCCATAATCCACGACACGCACGTCATATACCCCAATAGGCATAACAACCGCTCCCGACGTTTCGTTCAGCTGTCCGTTATAATTCGCATTGTCTGTTCAAAACGGTCGTCTGTTGTTCTTCTTCTCGTGGAGATAATTCAGCTCGTCGCTGTAAATGTCCATGACGAACCGCAGCATATTGTCGACCAAGGCCGTAAGCCTTGTACTCTCATTCCCTAACAGGTGGAGTATTTCCGATACTTTGTGCTTGGTTCGGGTACTGACATAGATCGCAGAGCGGTTGCGGCAATCCACCGGAGCGAAGAACGTGCGTTCAAAATCCGGTAGCGTGAGCTTTTTCCGACGGAAACCGGAATGTTCTTTTACGGTACTCGCAGTGGAGTCTATGCCTGTTTTCTCAGCAGTCGGTGCCGATGCTCCGGATACCGTTTCCGATGTGTTTTCCTCAAGAGCGTTCGTATCTTCCTCTTCCGGCTCGGGAATCCTGCGGACGACTTCCGAGTCCAAAGGGGCTTGTCCGGCGATCATCTGACGCATCAGCTCCTCATCGACTTCGATACGGGGATGTTTAGAAGGATTGGGTGCAGGGTTGTCTTTTTCCTTTAATGAATCCATGGTGCAACGTTTTTGAGATTGATTGTCAGCCATACGAGCATAGAGTATGTATGTCTGGTTTATTGGGTTAAACCATTCAAAATACCGTTTTCTATTTCATGCAGTTTATATCGGGATAATGAACGCAATAAGAAAATCGACCTTTCATGCTGCAAGATACAACTGGGTGAAATACCTCGGTTCCGATGTCCGCTCCAGACCGCTCCAGTCCGTACCGAGGGTTTGTTTTGGCGCCCGCATGGTTGTAATATTGCAGAGGGAAACGACCCACCCTCGGAAGCCGTAGCGGAGGTTTGGCATAGATTTTTCGAAAATTTTTCCGCCGCGGATTTTTCGCCTCACTTGAGGCGAGCGAGCTGTACCTTTGTATGCCGAAAAGTTTTTCGGCATACAAAGGTGCTCGCTCTGCGAGGCCGGGTGGCGTTCCCGAGTCACGCCACTTAAACTACCAGACTGATGACAACCACAAAAAAGAGGATCGGACGCCCGACAACGACAGATCCCAGAGTCCACAGGTATAATTTCAAACTCACCACGGAAGAGAATATCCGCTTTAAGCAGATGCTTTGTAAGGCAGGATCGGAGCATAACCGCAGCCGGTTTATCGTCAAAAGAATCTTCGGGGAGGAGTTCCC
>ERZ859923.1406-NODE-1406-length-10025-cov-3.253761_pt1 | contig 10025 bp, 7 predicted proteins | sample MGYA00510116_ERZ859923 | MGnify/ENA primary metagenome ERZ859923 (study PRJEB30046, sample SAMN00715168) | human gut metagenome | study: EMG produced TPA metagenomics assembly of the A metagenome-wide association study of gut microbiota in type 2... | reverse complement strand
TGAACGTTTCAATTATAACCTTGCCGGTCTCCTTTTCGTACTCGCCGCGGATCTCCTCCGGGGTCATAGCCCGGGTGCAGGGAATCTCGCCGTAGAAGTAGTCGCCCTGGGTCGTGCCCATCGGCTGGATTCCTACGCCTGCCTGCGCAAATGAAGTCGCCCAGCGGCTGTGGGTGTGGACAACGCCGCCGATGGCCGGGAAAGCGCGGTACAGCTCCAGATGAGTAGGCGTGTCGCTGGAGGGCTTCCACTTGCCCTCTGCGACCTTACCCGTCGCAAGCTCGACTACCACCATATCCTCGGCGGTCATTTCCTCGTAGGGAACGCCGGAGGGCTTTATAACTATCATTCCGCTCTCGCGGTCGATGGCGGAAACATTGCCCCATGTGAACGTTACAAGATTGTATTTCGGAAGCAGAAGATTGGCTTCAAGCACTTCCTGCTTTAATTTCTCTAACATGTATGAACTTCCTTTCAGTTATTCGCCGCAGCGTATTCCGCCGCAAGTCCGCGCTTGTAGTTCTCCATGAATTTCCGGAATCCCTCCGCGCCCTTTTCCTCGGGCTGTAAAGTTGTGGATTCCATGCCGCCGAACACCTCGCCGTCGAGGAACTCCGGCAGGGATTTTCCGCCGCCGCATACGGAGTAAGCTGCCAGAAGAGCCATTCCCCAGGCGCCGCCCTCTCCGGCGGTCTTCATGACGGAAACCGCGCAGCCCAGACCGTCCGCAAGGAACTGCTGAGCAACTCCCTTCGTCTTGAACAGACCGCCATGTCCGGTTATTTTGTCAACGGAAACCTGCTCCTTGTCGAACAGGATATCCATGCCGAGTTTCAGCGCCGCCATCGTGGAGTATATTTCCGCGCGGAACAGGTTCGCGAGGTTAAATTTGCCGTCCGGGGTGCGGAAGTACATCGGTCTGCCGTTCTCAGCGCCCGCGACAGGTTCGCCGGAAAGGAAGTTGTACACAACGGTATCGCCGCAGTCCGGGTCGCCGGTCAGCGCGTGGTAATACAGCATGTCATAAAGCGCAGGCTTTGCGATGGGGTGACCGCTCAGTTCTGCGAATTCGCCGAATATCTTCACCCAAGCGTCCAGCTCGGAGGAGCAGTTGTTGCAGTGAACCATTGCAACCGGAGCGCCGTCCGGGGTGGTCACTACGTCTATCTCCGGGTAGTAACCCTTCAGCGGCTTGTCAAGGACGAGCATTGCAAATATGGAAGTTCCGGCGGACACGTTACCCGTGCGCGGGAGTACGCTGTTTGTCGCCGCCATTCCGGTGCCTGCGTCGCCTTCCGGCGGGCAGACGGGAACTCCGGGCAGGAGCGTGCCTGTCGGGTCAAGGAACTTTGCGCCCTCGGCGGTCAGCGCGGCTTCACTTGCGCCTGCGTTGAGTACTTCGGGGAGGACTTCCAGCAGCTTTCCGGAGAATCCCTTATCAGCAAGCAGTTTATCTACCTTTGCGATGTACTCCGCGTTGTACCCGATACCATCCACCGGGAAAATTCCGGAGGCTTCGCCAACGCCGACCTGGCGCTTTCCGGTCAGTTGGTAGTGGATAAATCCTGCCAGGGTGTTGATGTGCGCAATATCCTTGACGTGCTCCTCGCCGTTGAGCACCGCCTGGTAGAGGTGCGCAATGCTCCAGCGCTGGGGAATGTTGAATCCGAGAAGTTCCGACAGTTCGGAAGCCGCCGGCTCGGTGATGGTATTTCTCCAGGTGCGGAACGGAACCAGCAGGTTGTCGTCCTTATCGAACGCCATGTAGCCGTGCATCATTCCGGATATTCCCATTGCGCCGTAGCCCGTGGGAACCACGCCGTATTTGCTCTTGACGTCCTCCGCAAGGCTTGCGTAGCAGTGCTGTAATCCGGTGGTGATGTCGTCGAGAGAATAAGTCCACACGCCGTTTTCGTAGCGGTTCTGCCAGTCGTGGCTTCCGGAAGCGACAGGCGCGAACGTGTCGTCGATGAGAACCGCCTTTATTCTGGTGGAGCCAAATTCTATGCCAAGATAGGTTTTCTTATTCTGTATTTTTTCCTGTATCGTCATACTATCACCTCTTGAGAGCCGCGGCAGCGTCAAGTAATGAAAGCTGCTGCTCAAAGCTGTTTATGTCGGTCTTGTCGTCGATGACCACAAGCTCCGTATTCGTCATCTTTGCAAACAGGCGGATATCATCGACAGTGAGCGCCGTGGAAACCACCGCATGATGAGCGCCGCCGGCGTATATCCACGCAGCCGCGCCGGTAGCGAAATCGGGCTTCAGCTTCCACATCAGCCTTGCAACGGGGAGTTTCGGCATGGGAGCCGGCTGCTTAACAAGCGTGATCTCGGCGCATACAAGGCGGAATCTGTCGCCAAGGTCTATCATGGAAACCGCGATACCCTCGCCGTCAATGCCGTCGAATACAAGGCGCGCCGGGTCGGATTTCCCGCCGATACCAAGCGGGTGCACCTGAATTTCAGGCTTGTTTGCCGCGAACACCGGAGATACCTCCAGCATATGCGCCGCAAGCTCCAGTTCCTCGCCGGAAGTGAGGTCGTAGGTGTAGTCCTCCATGAATCCGGTGGAACCCTTTCTTCCCTCAGACATCTTGAACAGCACCGCGCCGAGAGCCGCAGTCTTGTAGTCGCCCTCCGGACCGAAGCCCACGCCCTTTGCCATGAGATTCTGCGTCGCGATTCCGGGGAGCTGGTTCAGCCCGTGGAGATCCTGGAACGTATCGGTGAACGCCCCTATCTTTTCCCGTGCAATGAACTTGTCGAGAGCCGCTTCATATTTAGCCTGCTCGCGGACAGCGGCGATGTTGTCCGTCGCCATCGTGTACTTTTCGGTGTATTCAGCCATTTTTGCGTCTATTTCGGATTCGGTAACGCTGTCGGCGATTTCCACTACGTCGCCGATACCGTAGTAGTTCACGTTCCAGCCGAAGCGTATCTCGCTTTCAACGCGGTCGCCGTCAGTGACTGCGACATCACGCATATTATTTCCGAGCATCGCTACCCTCAGAGTCCTGCTGAACGATACTGCGGAAGCGGCATGGGCGAATCTGCGGATCTTCTCTATAACGTCCTCGTGCTGATAGTAGCCTGCAACGACCTCGCGCTTGATTCCGAGCCTTGTGCAGATGAAACCGAACTCGCGGTCGCCGTGCGCAGACTGGTTGAGGTTCATGAAGTCCATGTCGATGCTGTCGTAGGGGAGCTTCTCGTTGAACTGCGTATGCAGGTGGAGCATTGGCTTTTTCAGGGCTTTCAGCGCTCTTATCCACATCTTGGCGGGCGAGAATGTGTGCATCCACATGATAACGCCTATGCACTCCTTGTCTGAGGAGGCGCGCACGCAGATGTCTTCAGCTTCGCTGGCGGTCTTTACCACCGGCTGGAATACTACTTCTGCGATGTCCGAAAGCTTTTCGTTCAGGAAATCAGCCATCTTGGCGCTGTCCCTGGCAGCCTGCGCGAGGGTCTCCTCGCCGTAAAGATCCTGGCTTCCGGTAACAAAGTATATCTTGTTCATAATAACTCTCCTTCACAGAAAAGCCGCACCGAACAAGTATTCAGTGCGGCTTGTGTTTATGCCTTTTTCTTGTTCTTTCTGGAAAGAACAACGCTCTGGATAACAAGGAACAGGCAGATCATTGCCGCAACGGTAATGTTCGTCCACCATGCGTCGTCAAGTCCGAGGGAGGAAACGATGTTCTTTATCGTACTCAGCGAGATGACGCCGAACAGCGTTCCTATGATGTTGCCCGAACCGCCTGAGAGCATCGTGCCGCCGATGATGGAGGAAGCAATCGCGTTCATCTCGGCCCCGCTTGCATGGGAGGGTGAACCGGAGCCGACATGAAGGAAGTAAACAAAGCCGCCTATACCTGCGAGCACTCCGCACATCAGGTAAGCGAAGAACTTTGTGCGCTTGACGTTGATGCCGAGCATATTTGCGCTCTGGCTGTTTCCACCGATAGCGTAGAAACCGCGTCCGAGCCTGCCCCACTTGAGGAACACGAACAGTATCGCAACTATCAGCAGCGCGACTACCACGCCTATTTCTATGTACGCCGGAACAAATACGCCATGTTTGTTGGTGGAGCCTATTCCGGGGAGTGATATTCTTGTTTCCTTGAGTGCTTGGAATTCTTCGTTCTCAACGTTGAACTGCGTTGCGTTGACGATGGTGGTCATGCCCTTTGCGAAGAACATTCCCGCCAGCGTTACGATGAACGGCTGTATCTCCAGATACGCTATCAGATAACCCTGGACAAGTCCGAAAGCGGTGCCTATTCCGAGGGCTATGAGAACAGAGGTGACTACATTGCCCCCGCCGTAGTCGAGGTTCATTGCGCAGCACATACATACGAGCGCCGTAACAGCGCCGACCGAGATGTCGATACCGCCGGTTATCATTACAAGGCTCATTCCGCAGGAGAGGATTATCAGAGCCGCGTTTTCGTTGAGTATGTTGAAGAAAGTCTGCACCTTCGTGAAGCCGGAGCCGATGAACGCTACTGCGCAGATATACATTACAACGAATATCGCAATGGTGATGACCAGAAGCAGATTAGAGTCAGATAATCTCCGTGAACTGCCGTTGGCGTTTTTCAGAAATTTCATACTAATTCGCCTCCTTGACGGGATTTCTGCGGGAAGCTATCTTCTTGCGGAAAGCTGCGAGCTTGTTTCGTACAGTGGGAGCGCTGAGAACTACCAGGATAATTACTACTACCGCCTTGTATGCGGGGAGCGCGGTAGGAGCTACCTGGAACTTATAAAGAGTTGTCGTCAGGAACTGGATAACATAAGCGCCGAGTATCGAGGACGCCATGTTGAACTTTCCGCCGCTGAGGGCGTTTCCGCCGAGTGCTACCGCAAGGATAGCGTCCATCTCGATGTCCTTTGCAACTACCGAGTAGTTGATGGAGGAGATACGGCTGACCTTGATGAAGCCTGCGACTGCAACGCACAGACCAAGTATGACGTAGGTCATGAACTTGATGCGCGCAGGGTTCAGACCGTTAAGTCTGGAGGATTCGGAGTTTATGCCGACCGCCTGGGTGAAAAGTCCCAGTTTTGTGAACCGGAGCACCAGCGCAATGATTATAATGCATATCGCCGCAATGAATATCGGGGTCGGAAGCGGCAGTCCGGGAATGAAGTTGCCGAACCAGCCGAAGCTCTCATCGTTGATGACAGGGAGCTGATTGTTGTTTATCCATGCCGCGATGGAACGTCCTGCGGTGAATAGGATAAGCGTTGCGACCATCGGCTGTATCTTGAAGTAAGCCACCAGAGCGCCGTTGAATGCGCCCAGAAGCATTGATACGACAACGCATGCGAGGAATGCAACGATTATCGGCGCATGCAGCGCAGCCGGGCTGACTTCGCCGCCGCAGAGGACTCTCAGAACAACGCTGCCCGCGACCGCGATAGTCGCGCCAACGCTGATATCCTGTCCGCCGGAGGCTGACGTTACCAGCGTCATGCCGATAGCAAGTATCGCAAGCTCCGAAGCGTTGTCGAGTATCGTGATGATGTTGCCCGAAATTACCATATCGCCGGCGCTGTTCGGAGCATATTTGATCGCGAAGAACGAAGGGTCAGCGATCAGGTTGAACAGCACCAGTATCAGCAGCGCTGCCAGCGGAATAAAGATCTGATTCCTGACCGCTCTTTTCAGAAAAGCAAGGAACTTGTTCCCGCCTGTTTTTTCAAGCGTTTTCATGAACCTTTTCACCTCCTGCGATCGTTTCCATTATCTTGGACTGGTTCAGGTCGGAGCCGGTAAGCTCGCCTGCGGTCTTTCTGTCGCGCATTACTATAAGTCTTGAACATACGTTCAGCATTTCGTCTATCTCAGAGGAGATGAACGTTACGCTCTTGCCCTCGGCGGCGAGTTTGAGCACCAGCTTCTGTATCTCGAGCTTGGTGCCGACGTCGATACCTCTTGTGGGTTCGTCGAGGATAAGGTATACGGGGTTCGCAAGAAGCCACCTTGCGAGGATAACTTTCTGCTGATTACCGCCGGAAAGCGACTTTATCGGCGTATCCGGGGAAGCCGTCTTTATTTCCAGCAGCTTTATGTACTCGTCGGCATATTTCGCGGCGTCCGCCTTGGATATCGGCCGGAACATTCCGCGCATTACCTGGAGCGCAAGGATTATGTTATCCTTGACGGACAGGTCGCCGATTATACCATCGTGCTTTCTGTCCTCGGGGAGGTAGCTTATGCCGTGCTTCATTGCGTCAAGCGGCTTTCTTATCTTTACGGTCTTGCCGTTCATCCTGACTGTGCCGCCGGTTATGCTGTCCGCACCAAATATCGCACGGACGGATTCGCTTCGGCCTGAGCCGAGAAGTCCGGTGAAGCCGTTTACCTCGCCCTTTCTTATTGAGAAGTTGAAAGGCGCTATGCCGGCGCTGCTGACAAGTCCCTCCGCTTCGAATACCGGAGCCTCGCCGTTGGTCTCCTGCTCGACTTCGTGGGGCTTGTCCATGTCGGACAGCTTGTTGAGGTCCTTACCGAGCATTTTGGAAACCAGCTCGACTTTCGGAAGGTCCGCCGCATTGTACTCGCCTTCGAATTTACCGTCGCGCAGTACCGTTATCTTGTCACAGACCGCGTAAACCTGGTCGAGGAAGTGAGTTACGAATATTATTCCAACGCCGCGGCTCTTGAGGTCCAGCATGAGCCTGAACAGCTTCTCAACTTCCTGCTCGTCCAGGGAGGAAGTCGGCTCGTCCAGGATAAGCACCTTGCAGTCCATATCGACCGCGCGGGCTATCGCGACCATCTGCTGCACCGCGAGGGAGCAGCTTCCGAGCTGCTGATTCGACCTTGCCGGGATATCGAGCGATTCCAGAAGCTTTCCGGCGTCCGAATACATCTTCTTCCATTTGGTGAAAGCGCCCTTTGATCTGCCGATGTACATATTCTCGGCGACCGTCAGGTTCGGGCAGAGTGTGATCTCCTGGTAAACCGTGCTTATTCCGGCTTTCTGGGCGTCCTGGGTCGATCTGATAACGACAGGCTCAGGATTGCCGGACATATAGATATTGCCGCCGTCCTTTTCGTATACACCGGTGAGTACTTTTATAAGTGTGGATTTACCAGCGCCGTTCTCGCCCATCAGCGCGTGTATTTCGCCCTTTCGCAGTGTGAATTCAACGTTCTGGAGCGCTTTCACACCGGGGAATTCCTTACATATGCCCTCTAGCCTGAGAACAACATTTTCATCACGCATTGTCTTCGCCTCCGGTTTGTTAGTTAACAGAACGGTCCGATACAAGGGATTTGTTATCCATCATATCGGACCGTTTCCGTCATGGCTGATCAGCTGATTCAGCTAGGCTGTTCAGAACGATCAGATACCGTACTTGTCAACGTCCTCCTGAGTGATAGTGGAGGCGTCGAAGCCCTTCTCGTCCATAATGATGACCTTGTTTGCGGGAGATGTGCCGTTCTCAAGGTCCTTGATGATGGAGTCGATGTAGGAAGCCTGGAAAGGATTGCACTGACCGTCGTAGTTCCAGCTGCCGGAAAGGAGGTTCTCAAGAGCCCACTTGTTGCAGTCGAAGCCCATTACGATAACGTCCTTGCCAACGCCGTGGGAGATGTTAGCCTTGTCGAGGGCTGCAACCGCGCCCTTTGCCATATCGTCGTTCTCGGCGTAGATAACGTTGAAGGAAGTGCCGCTGTCGATGATGGACTGAACGATCTGCTGTGCTGTTTCTGCGTTCCAGTCAGCGGTCTGCTGTGTAACGAGGTTCCAGCTGTCGTTCTCGGCTACCTTGGTGTCGAGGGCGCCGGTTCTGCCGACCTGTGCAGCGGAGCCCATCGTGCCCTGGATATGTACAATGTTGTACTCAGAAAGTCCCTGGGAAGCCAGCCAGTCAACTGCGGTCTGACCTTCCTTAGCCATGTCGGATACGATGGAAGCCTCGTACAGGCTTTCGTCAGCGTCGATGGTTCTGTCGAACAGGATAACCTTGATTCCCTGAGCCTGAGCGTCCTTGAGTACTGAATCCCAGCCGGAAGTACCAGCGGCGGAGATCAGCAGGTAGTCCACCTCGGACTGAATGAATGTCTGCGCTGCTGCGATCTGCTCGTCGTTCTTAAGGCTGTATGCAAAGGATGCGTCGTAGCCGTTCTCCTCTGTGAATGTAGCCTTCATGTCCTTATCGTTCGCTGTACGATAGCCGGACTCGTTGGGGTCGTTGTTGATTATTCCTACTTTAATGAGGTCTCCGCTTGCAGAACCAGAGCCAGATCCGCTGCTGCCGGATTCAGCAGTGCTGCCGCTGCCTGAGCTGCAGCCTGCAAATACGCTTGCAGTGAGTGCCAGACCGAGTACCGATGCGAGTATCTTCTTGATTTTCATAGCTTTTTCCCTCCGATAAAAAATGATCGTTGTGGTTTTGTTTTGGAATGTTCAGAACAAATTCCCAGCATATTTGCTACAAATTTTATTTTTGTCTGCATTCCTGTTTGCTGTTCTTATTTTAGCACAAAGGTTCAATAAATGCAATGCATAAAATGTACATTCTTTTGGGAAAACTTTTGTGCATATATAACAAGTTGTGCGTTTTTCCGACAAACAAATGTGCTGCTGTGCAAAAACATCTTGACAAATCAAACACAAAGTTGTATCATATACGCAGATGAATTTGTATTCTGCCGGAGTTTGGATTTGTACTTTCTTATTTATAGGGGCGATAATATATGACTAAATATGAAGCTGTCGCGCAGGCAATAAAAGCTGATATTGAAAACGGCGTATATACCGAGGGCCAGGCGATACCCACCGAGGAGCTGCTCACAGCCCAGTATGATGTCAGCCGCCAGACGATACGCAAGGCGCTGGCGCTCCTGGTGGAAGACGATCTTATAATAAAGCGGCAGGGCAGCGGTTCGGTGGTGAGACCGAAGCGGCTGAATCCAAGAACCGGAAAGATAGCGGTAGTTGCAACGTATATCAGCGACTACATTTTTCCGAGCCAGCTGCGGGCTGTGGACGAAGTGCTGTCCGAGAACAAGTACACCGCGGTTCTTTCCGCGACCCGCAACCGCGTCTGCAACGAGCGCGCTATTCTCGAAGAAATACTGAAAAATCCCGTTGACGGCATACTGATAGAGGGTACAAAATCCGCAATGCCGAACCCGAATTTCGATTTGTACGAGAAGCTTATAGGCATGGGTATCCCGGTAGTTTTTTTCAACGGATATTACCCGACCCTCAGCGGCACGTATTCCGTCTGCGCGGACAATCAGGCGGGCGGCGCCGAACTTGTGCGGCATCTTATTGACCGCGGCCACACGAAAATCGCAGGGTATTTCAAGAGCGATGATATCCAGGGTCATCAGCGGTATTCAGGCTTTATTTCGGAGCTGTTCCGCAGCGGACTGATAATCCCCGACGAGAACGTGTTCTGGTACACCACGGAGACAAAGGAAAAACTCTTCGATGATCCGGAGGAGGTACTAAAGCGCCTCGGCGAAAACACAGCGGTCGTTTGCTATAACGACGAGGTGGCGTTCGGGCTTGTGAAATGCCTGCTTTCCGCCGGCAGACGCGTTCCGGAGGACGTTGCGGTAGTCAGCTTCGACAACAGCAATCTCAGCTGGATATCCCAGGTGCCGATAACCTCGCTTTCCTATGAGGACAGGAACATTGGCAGGATAGCCGCGCAGAAGCTAGTTGATATTCTGGACGGAAGGGATGTTTCTTCTGAAGTATTGCCGTGGACTTTTATCCAGAAAGAAAGCTCATAAATATTAAAACAGCGCCGGAATTATTCAGCGCTGTTTTTTTATAAATTGACGCAGCTCATGAGCCATTATTGTCCGCGTAGACCGCACAGAATAACAATGAGCCTGGCGGAGGAGATCCGGCAGCTGCGAAGCAAGGTAAAGCGGCTGAACAAGGAAAACAAGCGGCTTCAGGAGAAAAGGTATTTCTTGAATGAGGCGGCAGCTTTTTCGCCGCGAGCCGTCGGAAGTAAACAAGCAGGAGCGAATGAAGTGT
>ERZ859923.1405-NODE-1405-length-10033-cov-2.245741_pt1 | contig 10033 bp, 4 predicted proteins | sample MGYA00510116_ERZ859923 | MGnify/ENA primary metagenome ERZ859923 (study PRJEB30046, sample SAMN00715168) | human gut metagenome | study: EMG produced TPA metagenomics assembly of the A metagenome-wide association study of gut microbiota in type 2... | reverse complement strand
AGATTCAAGAGAAATTGTGCGAAGGCTGGTATCCAGCAGGAGATTCGTAAGAGAGAACATTACGAAAAGCCAAGCGTTAGACGTAAGAAGAAGTCTGAAGCTGCTAGAAAACGTAAGTTCAACTAATTAGAGTTTAATTAATTTATCAGCCGGTGTGGGAGCAATCCTGCACCGGCTTTTTCGTGGTGCGCCTAGCGGCGCACGTTTCGTTTAAATAAAAGGCATAAAGTTTTGGTTGTAACATACAATATATAAATGGATTGAAAGGTGTCTTTAGCGGACGTATGCGCAGAAAAGAAACTATTGTGGAGGCATTGGACGTAACCAAAGATGCGGCACTCGGTATGCCGGTGGTTACGGCAGTCGGCAATTGTGAAGTTTATGTGGAAAATTTCAAATCCATTGCAGAATATGACTGTAATACCGTAAAACTTTTAACCAAAAAAGGATTTTTATCCATTAAAGGGGAACGGTTGGAAATTCTTTATTATGATGAAGAAGAAATCGCCGTCAGGGGCAGGATTATCAGCATTGAAGTATAAAAGAGGGGCATGCCGGTGATATGTGGAAACAGCAAAAAATAATGTCTGCATACATAACAGTGACAGTAATGACAGATTCCATAGAGCGGTTTTTAAATATGTGCCGTCATAAAAATATCGGTTTTTGGAAAATTTCGGAAACGGAGCAGGGATTTACCGCGAATATTACGAGAGAGCATTTTTTTCAGCTAAAGGACATCTGCCGGAAGACAAAGACAACGGTGCGGATTAGCAAACGGCACGGAATCCGTTTTTTACTGTTTCGGTACCGTAGGCATTCTTCTTTTTTTATCGGCATTGCCGCGGCATGTATTATTTTATACAGCTGCAGCCTGTATGTCTGGGATATTTCATTTACGGGTAATTACAGATATACCCACAGCAGTCTTTGCAAATATCTTGCGGGACAGGGTGTTTATTCAGGGATGCAGATACGGTCAGTGGATTGTGACAGTATTGAAACGGCACTTAGAAATGATTATCCCGATATTACGTGGGTATCGGCTGAAATCAGCGGCACACGGCTGATCGTCCATATTAAGGAAAATGACGGAATCAAAGAAGATATACAGACAGACAGCACGCCAAGAGATATCGTGGCAACCTGTTCCGGTGTGGTGACATCGATGATTACACGGGCAGGAACACCCAAGGTCAAACCGGGAGATGAAGTTGAAAAAGGGCAGATTCTGGTGTCAGGTATTGTTGATGTATACAATGATGCCAAAGAAGTTGTGAATCAGCGGCCGGTAAGTGCCGATGCGGATATTTTTGTACGTGTGGACATTCCTTATGAGGAACATCTGCCGTATCTGTATGAATATAAGGAATACACCGGCAGAAAAAAGACAAGGTGGCTGTTTGGCATTGCAGACAGGGAGATTGAAGCAGGTGTTTCATGGTCTTCGTTGAAGCAGGCGGACATTGTGACGGACAGCAGAGTATTAAAGCTTACGGACAGTTTTTATCTGCCGCTTCGTACCGGCAGAAAGCAGTACCTGGAATATGATATAAAAGAAAGCCGCTATACGCAGGAGGAAGCCGAAGATGTACTAAATCAGAAATTGAAAATATATTTACTTGATTTGATTGAAAATAAAGTGCAAATCCTGCATAATGGTGTTACAATAAATGACAGCGGGGCAGACTATGTAATGGCAGGCACGATTACGGCGGATATGCCGGCAGTCGGTTATGCGGCGGTTACAATGCCTGAAATTGAAGGAAATGAGGAAACGAAAGCAGTACAATGAGTGTGAAAGAATCGTTGATTGAATTACCGGCACAGTACAGCAGTGCCGTATTTGGACAGTTAGATGAATATGCTAAAAAGATTGAAAGAACATTAAAAGTAACGATTATTGCACGGGATTCCGATGTAAAGGTAATCGGTGCAGAAGGTGCCGTAAAAAAGGCGGCAGGTGTGTTAAACAATCTGATAGAACTGGCTAGAAGGGGCAATCAGATTACAGAGCAGAATGTGGATTATGCACTGTCTTTGGCTTTTGAAGAAAAAGAAGATGCCATTTTGGAAATTGATACGGACATTATCTGCCGGACGATTACAGGTAAGCCGATTAAGCCGAAAACCCTCGGACAAAAGACATATGTTGATGAAATCCGTGATAAAATGATTGTATTCGGCTTAGGGCCTGCGGGAACGGGAAAGACCTATCTTGCAATGGCGATGGCAATTACTGCATTTAAAAATAATGAAGTCGGACGGATTATTCTGACCCCCTCATCAATGCACTCTTTTATCCCCTCTTGTATAAATTCTGCCTCAGCTTTGGAATCCATCCTTGAAAATCCAAGCGCTCTCATATATAAATTCATATATTATTTTTGAATAAACTCCTCTGCTTATAATGTATCGACAATAAATACCGTCAGATACTTTAACAAATCTTTTTCCACTTCTTCTTTATAATCTGTTCCATCTGCATATCGCAGCATACGGATTACCGGACGGTCTGTAACCTCCCGGTTCTGGCGTACAACCACACCGATTTCTCCTTCATTCGTCATGACATTCATGCCAACCGGATACACTGCTACCGATTCAAGCAGCTTATTCGCAATGGTCGCATCATATTCCATGCCCGTATGCACCTTGATATACTCGATGGCTTCATAAATCTTCATCTTCCGGTTACCGATTCCACTCACCAGGCTGTCAAAATCATCACAAACGGATACTAAGCGCACTTCTGCCTTTAACTTGCCATTTCTCTGCTGGAACGGAAAGCCTGTTCCCTTTACGTTTTCATGGTGAAGAAGAATAATCTCTTTTGCCGTATCGGACAGCCATTCTTCTTTTTCTACAGAGCTGTATCCATAGATGGTATGCTTTTTATATTCCAGTAAATCCCTGTAATTCATATCTTCAATACTAATATTCTCATACGGTACGCGGATATACTTTAAACCAATATCATGCAGAATCGCCCCAAGCGCCACATTATGTACCTGACGCTCTGTCATCTTCAGCTTCAATGCCAGAATGGTTGATAATGAACACACATTAATACAGTGTGTATACATATCTGTACTGACATTGCGGATTTCCGTCACATTGGTCAGGACATCATGGTCTGAAAGTACAGAATCAATAATATTTTCTGCCGCCTCTCCAATCTTTTTTAAATCCGAATTATGTTTATAAATATGTCTGTCAAGAATCCCCGCGACAATTTCCCTTGAACGGTCTGTCGTTTCATCCAGCCTGTATATTTTCTTTTGCTGCGGCTCTTTTTCTTCTTTCCGTTCTTTTACAATCTGTCCGCTGCCGGTCTGTTCTTTTACATATACATAGCCGATCCGCTGGTCCGTCAGCTTTTGAATATATTCTTCCTTTAACTCTGTATCGGACTGTACAAGAACCGTATCAGATGCTGACATCACAGGGACTGCCAGTATTTCATCACCTTTTAAATCTTTTACATCCACACGTATCATAATAACTCCAATCCGTTACTCCAATAACTTCTGCATATAAATTTATTCCTGTATACAGCTTTTATTTTTTATCCAATCCTTTTTATTAAAGATATCATAAATTTATATTTTTTACAAGACAAAGCGGGCGCCTAACTCTCATTTAGCGCCCGCTTTTTTTCATTTTTTTAATTATTTATGCAATCAGATGTTGCGGTCAAAATTCCCCGCCTATGATATCTGCAACTATTCTTCTGTATCGTTTTTTTTCTTTTTAAAAAGTACAAAACCAATCACTGCCATGCTGGCAATCAGAATAATCACGATGCCGGCCACCTTGCCAGATGAAACAGAATCACCTGTCTGAACCTGTGTTTCCTCTGTTGCATTGTCTGCCGCTGTTGTTTTTTCCGTACTCTCCGTATTCTGGATTGTCGGATTTTCCGGCTGTGCCGATGTTGTCGGCTGTCCCGGTGTTGTCGGTTGTTCCGGTATCACGGCTGTATCTTTATACACAACTGCGTAAGTTGAGAACTGACCGGTTGTAAATGTAATGGTCATATCATCCTGATTGAATTCAGAAGATAAAACAACTGCATCCTTTCCATGAACTCTTACAATATCATACGTTCTCTTCTTTGATGTATCCGTATTGCGAAGACTCTCAGGAACTGTAATCTTCATTGTCAGCGCCTCATTTGTATCTGTAACAACACGGGTACTTTCTCCAACTGCCGCTTTTAATACAATATCAAGATACATTCCGGCACTCTGTCCGTCTGATAACTTCTTTGCTATCAGTTCCTTCTCTGTATCTGAAACGGTTGCGGTAATATCTGCTATATGAAGAGATATCGCTGTCTTTGCACCATTGGCCGCAGACTTCTGTTCTTCCTGTGTCAGAACCTTCTTTACAATGTCATCGGTTGTTCCATCAACTGCAACTGCCGGTGTATTTTCACCTGCAACAACATCAATGCTTACATCGGTTTTACCGTTGTTGTCGTCATCGGTATCACCTTTGTTATCATTATCATCAAGTTTCGGAATCGCTTCGGTCTTTGTATCCCCACAGATTGTACAGGTATAAGTCTTTACACCTTCGGCTTCTGTCGTTGCTTCTGTTGTAACCTTACCTTCATCCCATACATGTCCTGTTGCCGGAATTTCTTCTTTCTTTGTGTCTCCGCAGACTGTACAAGTGTAAACTTTTACGCCCGCTTCGGTACAGGTTGCTTCTTTTTCGATTGCTCCGTCATTCCATGTATGCTCTGTATGTTCTTTATGTACATCATTGTAAGCTGTCTTTTCCCACTGCAGTGTTGTCATCGTCAGCTTTCCGGCACCTGTGTAAGGCTGTACCTGTGTTTCAAGGTCTGATGCTGCATACAGGGTGTAGCCGCTGTATGGAAGATTTTCTATAAATTCTCCTCTGTCCTGAACTAATGCCGTTTCGCCTTCTTTATGCGTGTTCAAAGTTATCTTTAATTCTTGTTCTTTGCTATCCAGCAGATACATCGTGTTAAATGCATTAATATAGCCGGCCTCACTGTCACCGTTACCACTGATTAATGCGTTAGTCATGCCGGACATATAGCAGTTTTCAAGAAGCATGTGCGCACCGCAGTTTGAAGAAGCGCCGTTGCTTACAATCTTCTGTGAAAATGCCGAACCGACTGTATTCTGGATATCCAGACGCATATCTCTTAAATCCTGTGCATCCATAATACAATTATAAACGTGTGCCGTACCAAAACGCAGTCTTGGCATTCTGTCCATTGAATCCTTGTAGTAATTGTTTGCCAGTGTTACGGTAATGTTTTTAGCTGACGTATCTGTATCGGACTGTCCGAGCAGATGTGTCTTTTTCTGTCCATATGCATAGTTATAAATCTGCTGATCTGTCATGCCCGCTTCCAGTAAATGCTTATAATACGGATAGTTGTCCGGATTTTCCTTCATGGCATTCATCATCGTATCAAAAAATACGCTGTCTTCACTCGCCGGTAAAAATTCACACCATGAAATGGTTACGTTGCTGCTGTCTGCTGGTGTCTTAACATCAATCACACCGTCATATGCTTTATAGAACGTACAATGGTCAATCCAGATATTGGAACTTCCCTTTTCAATTGTCATGTAGTCCCAGTCATTACGGTCATATGCGCCTTCAGTTTCATCATCCCACTCCCAGATTTCATCAAATTCGATGTTTCTGATAATGATGTTGCTTGAACCTGTAATATCAATGCAGGTATGTGTAATCTTTGCACCGTTCTTTGAGTAAATCGTCAAGTCACTCATATCCTGTAACTTTAACATGGATACACCTGTCTGTATCAGTGTCGGGTGTGTCAGCGGTGCAAGCTTATGTGCCGTAATAAATGCTTTGTAATTATTAAAGCCCTCAACCTCGTTCGTTCCCAGTGCAATATCACTTGTCAGTTCAAGCACGGACGGTCTGCCGCTTGCTTTTATACTCTGGATAGCCTGTAAAAATTCTTCGGCTGAACCTGCGGTGTAATAATCCTTAGAGGATTCCATTAATAATCCGCCGCCGGTTGTCTTTCCGCTCTGTGCGTATCCTTCGAGTACATATTTATCCAGTCCGGTATCATCACCTTCCATGCCGGAATAGGTATCGGATACGTATTCTTTCTCAACAAATTTGTTCTCAATACCGGTATTTACGGTTCCCACATATCTTCCGCCAATCATCGCTACGATTGTATATGGATCCCAGCCTAAATAACCGGTGGTTGTCATTTCTTCCGCCTTTGCGGATGAAATCTGTCTTCTGTTAATATTAATTGCATAACCCGGTCCAAAGCTTCCAAATTCAAAGAATCTTGCGCCTGCTGCCGGATTTCCGCTCATATCCGTATACGGATTTGCAGTATTGGCACGGAGAATTTTACCCATGTAACAGTCAATCCATGTAATATAGGCATCTGCTCCCCACGGTCTTGCAAGGTAATATCTGCTGCCTGAACAGCCCGTTTCCGAAAGAACACGGCACTTGTAAAATGTCAGTCCGTATGCCGCATCAGCTCCTGTCTTTGGAGCACATACATAGCCGGAATTTTTAGCTGCGCTATAACGGAATACCAGCTTACAGTCATTAAAGAATGCCCTTGGCTCATTTCCATAAATAAAGTCTACATTTCCTGCAATATAACACTTGTAATAATACTGTGTTCCTGCATTAGCACAAAGTGTATCCTGATATCCTAAAATTCTTACATTAACATACAAAGTATTTTCTGCATCATTTCTTAATGCATCGCAGGATTCATTGGAAAGCGAACCGTCACCAAGGTATTTGTATGTATTTTCAATGGTCAGGTTTTCTGCTGAAAATCCGGCTGCCGCCTTTCCGATGCTGACTGCACAGCGCTGGCTCATGTCACCGCCGACCCATTCTTTGGTATCATAATAAATTCTTGTCTTTTCACTGTCTTCACCAATGAGTGTAATATACGGTGATGTCACTGAAAGATGTTCTTCGTAATCGCCTTCTTTAACAAAAATCACAACGCGCCGTTCATTGGACGCTGCTACAGAATTGACTGCTGCCTGTACGGTCTTATAGGTTGCAATTCCATTTACCTCTTCGCCGTCTGTTCCATCATAAGCAGCATCAACCACTTTCTGATAATTCGTCAGATACACAAAATTAAAGGTTTCTCTTGTGATATTGCCATCTTTATCCGTGAACCGTAATTCCACATCATTTCTGCCCTGTGCAATCTCCTTATCGTCAAATGCAAAGGTTTCTTTGGCTTTCACACTCTGTGTGTCTACTGTTTCTCCGTTAATCACCAGTGAAACATCTGCCACCTTTTCAACGACACCTTCAAGGGTAATCTTACCATCAAATACGGTGTCATAAGACCTCTTTGTAATCGTAAATCCTACCGCATCATCCTCGTATACATAATCTCCCTTATGTCCGGCACTTGGCACTGCCCATACCGTTTCTGACGGATTGCTGTAGTTATCCAATGTGGTTCCAATGTAAGAATTGGCAACAATATAATAGTAATACGGCATTTCTGCTGTTACGTCCGTATCCTCGTAAGCACATTCTGTTGTCGTCGCAATTTTCTTAGCATTTTCCTCTGTTTCATCATAAGAATAACGGTATACATCATACGCTGTTGCATCATATACCTTAGCCCAGGTAATCTTTACTTTGTCTGCCGTTGAGGAAATGCTGACAACCGGTGTACTTAACGGTGCTATCACCGTAATCGCATCGGTCTGAACAAAGTCATTGTACTCTCCGCTTACACCGAGTTTTCCGCAGACTCTGAAATTATAATCCCCGGCATTTTTCAGCTTATACCGGTATGTTGTATCTGTAATAGCCGTATCCACATTTTCCCATGTCTTACCGCCGTCATCTGATACCTGAAGCACATACATACCGTCACCATCTGCTTCTACTGAATTCGTCCAGCTTACGGTAATGTAATCTCTTGTTTCTGCCTGCTGTGCTGTTACACTTTCAACTACCGGTGCCGTACCCTGCGCATAATAACATGCATTCTGGTCATACCGAACCGTTCCGTCTTCTGCTGTATATTTCATATTCTGAATCACAGCCTTGACCCCTGCAAATACAAAACCATAGGACACGGCTGTATTTTCACGGTCTGTCTGAAGCAGCATTGTTGAACTGTATTTATAAACGATCTGCTGCTCTTTATCGTCTTTTGGTGTAATGCTGATGGCCAGACCTTCATCTGTCTTTACAAGTTCAAATCTGACACGCGTTCCTAAAGTCACATTTCCTGTCAGTGTACCTGCCGCACCCACCATTTCTGATGAAGATTTGGAATAAATCATCTTTAATTCCGTACCTTTGCGGATACCTGCCGTTGCAATGCCGTTTTTGTTAAATGCACCAAAGAACACACCGTTAGAACTGCTTGTGCCGCACTCTAAAATTGTCACATCTGCCGTGAGCCTGTTTATGTCCGCTGTTTCATCAAATCCAAAGTAGCTGACACTGTCACTGATACTTTCTTTTCCGGTTAAAGTACCACCTGTCTGTGTAACGACCAGTCTTTGACCTGTCGGCTGTACAACCAGTGAATCTGCCGTACCGTAATCATATGTCTTTGGCATTTCCGGCTGTTCAACATATTCTACGTCCTTTGCTGCATAGACAACGGATATTTTTGAAAGATAAGCGCCTCCCGTTGATACGATTTCTACCGTTCCGGCTTCTCCTGAATCATAGGTATAGGTAGAAACCGCCGTTGTCGTATCTGCCGCAGTTCCTCCGATTGTATACAGCGCATACTGTGGCTGATATGCTTCAACTGAAATCGTACATTTTCCGCTGACCGGCACGGAAATCTTTGCGCCTGTCGTAAACTGTGCTGAATTCGGTGTTGAACCGTTTGGTACAAGCTTACCTGTTGCTGCATCAACATAAAGTCCGTTATAATAACCGGTTGTTCCATTGATACTCTGCTGATAGTAATTTCCATCATCACTGTATACAAAGGACCAGCTTGTCACTTCTTCAAATGTAAGTGTCTGTGCAGCTTTTTCCCCTGCAACCGTTACATATGAACCACTCTTTACATAATACGGCTGTGCAAGAAAATCTCCTGAAAGCTGTAACAGATACGTACCGTCTCTTAATGAGATTGCTTCCTTATTACTAAATATATAAGTATATCCGTCATCCTGATTTACATAGGTATACGTGATATTTTTACCGCTTAAATCCGGTGTATCCGGCAGTGTAAGCGATACCTGATACGTAGGCTTTAATGCTGCCGTCATATTCAGTGTACTGTCTTCTGAATAAGTAACATTTTCTGCCGGTGCCGTCAGTTCATAGTCATTGACACCCTGTAATGCTACACTGTACGGCATATCCTTTTCGAGCTTTGCCGTATAGGTCTTGTTCTTTGTATCTACTGTAACTTCCGGCACATACTCTGTTTCCCCAGCTGCCTTAAACAAAACATCCAGGCTGCTGATATCATAATCATCAGCAAATCCGCTGATACTGCCTGTTACAACACAGGTACTTAATTTCACCAGCTTTAAATTTGCTGTAATATCTGAAAGACTTGCATTGCTGACTGTATGCGTTGTAACACCCGATGCAATCTGATATTCCGGGTCACTGACGGACAGTTCATATGTCATTTCTTCTGATTCAGCCGGAACTTCAATGGCATACGTGCCATTTGTAATGGTTCCTGTATAGGAAAGTCCCGTTGTCTGATTGGTTGCAACAATGGCTGTTCCATCAGGAATAGAACCTGTCGCTGTAACACTTCCTTTGATGACTGCCTTATCCAGTGTTTCACAGGAAATGGCAAGGGATTTGAAATAGGTATTGGTTAATACCTCTAATGTCAGTTCGCCCTCCTGTCCGTCTAAGTAGCAGACAATTTCCACTTTTCTGCTGCTGGAATCCTCCGGTGCCGTTACATTGGAAACACATTCTGCCTTTAAAAGTCCCGTGCCTGTAAGGTTTAAATGCGACCCGTCAAGCACTTCTGAAATATCCGTTCCCGTGCCGC
>ERZ859923.1404-NODE-1404-length-10034-cov-2.475699_pt1 | contig 10034 bp, 11 predicted proteins | sample MGYA00510116_ERZ859923 | MGnify/ENA primary metagenome ERZ859923 (study PRJEB30046, sample SAMN00715168) | human gut metagenome | study: EMG produced TPA metagenomics assembly of the A metagenome-wide association study of gut microbiota in type 2... | reverse complement strand
AATATATTGGCTTTAAATTAAATTATGTGTTATTATCTAATTGTGAGTTATACTCACAATATATATTTCCTTATGTCATTGGCTGCGTTTACTTTGATGTTTATAAATAACAGACATCAAAATTTAATCGAAAGGAGGATAAAAATGACTGCCAAGGAAACTTTGAAGTTAATATCTAAGCAATGGTGCGATATTAATGATTTAATGAAAATTACTGGTATAGGTAAAAATAATGCTATTAAGCTTAGAAATCAAATTAAGCAAGAATTATTAGATAAAGGATATACCCTACCAAGTAATAGATTGCCAATGATTGAAGTTGTTAACAAACTAAAGATTAATATTAGTTATTTAGAAAAAATGGCAAAAGAAAACAACTAGAAAGGAAATAATATGCAAACAATTAATGAATTAAGAAATAGTAATTTAAAAAATTATGAAAATGATTATATTGTTGATAATTTAATTAGAGAAAATGGTTTATATGCAATATTAGGAAGTGCTAAAGTTGGTAAATCTTCATTTGCTCTTCAACTTGCTAATGCAGTTCATAATGGGTTAGATTTTTTAAATCTTAAGACAAAGAAACATCTTGTTTTATATCTTAGTACAGAAATGACTCCAAGTGATACTATATCAAGAATTGATCTTATGAATTTAGATTTAAATGACAATTCTTTTCAGTTTGATTTTTCAAATGGAATGAAAATATATTTAATTAATGATTTAGTAAGAGATTTTGTCCAAAAATATAATGGAAAATTGGTTATTATTGATATGTTCATTGGAATTGAATTTTCACAAGAATACAATATTAACAAATATGATGATATGAGTAAAGTAATTATTCCACAAATAAGAAGCTTATGTAACACTTACAATATAGCAGTAATTATTACTCATCACTTAAATAAAAACGGACAACCATTAGGAAGCACAGCTATTGAAAGTTGTATGGATGGATGTCTATGTCTTACTAAAACTAAAGATTTAGATGATATATTATATTTAAATTATATTGGAAGAAATTATCCCAGCCGAAAAATAACTCTATCTAGAGATAAAAATATGATATTAAGTGTAAATGAAGATGAAAAAGATAATGAACTTAATCTAAATTTATTAGCACTCTTAACATATGTAATTAAAAATAAAGAAGTTGAATCTACTATATCTGATTTACTAGTTCAATTAAAAATATTTATTGATCCATCGGTATTAGGTAAATTAATATCGAGAAATAAAAAATTATTAGAAAGTTTAGGTCTTTATATTGAAGATAAAAGAACATCTGATAAAAGATTATATAAATTTATATATATTGAACCAGATAATTTAGTAGATGATTCCATTTTTAATCAAAATAATTTAGAAGATACTAATAGTTTTATAGCAAAGGAGGAAAATAATGGCTACTAAACTATTAGATAAAAAAGATTGGACTACAGATGGTCGTAAATGGATATTTTATGACTATATAAAGAATTTAGATGGAACTAGAAGAAAATATAAATCAAAGAAGTTTTTTACTAAAACTGAGGCATTGCAAGCTGAAAGAGAGTTCTTATTATCAAATACTAATAAAGCAGATAAAAACCATAATATGACTTTTAAAGATTTACATACACTCTTCTATGCATACAAAGAAGATAAAGTAAAACTTACTACCTTAAAGACTTATCGTGATAGAGAAAAATTTTTCAAAGACTTAGACAATATTAAATTAAAAGATTTTAATATTGAACACTTTGAAAAATGGAAAAAGCAAGTAAATTCTTATGGTTATACAACAAATCATAAAAACCATTTATTTAAATTCTTTAAAGAATTATTAAACTTTGCTACTAAGTGGTACAATTTTAACTTTACAGCGACTTATAATAAAATGACTAATTTTACTGATCCAAATGAGATACCAAAAGAAATGTTATTTTTCACCTATGAAGAATTTAAAAAATTCATATCAGTAGAAGATGATATTCTATTTAAAACATTATTTGAAACTTTATATTATTGTGGACTTCGTAGAGGTGAACTTAGAGGTCTAACTTGGAAAGATATAGATTTTAAAAATCAATATTTAAATGTTAACAAAAATATTGTAGCAACTCATGGTGATGAAAAGAAACCATATATGGTAACTACACCTAAAACAAAATCTAGTATAAGAAATATTCCTATACCAAAAGTATTAATGGAAGATATGAAAGTATTATATGAAGTTTCTAAAAGACATTATGGATTTAATGATGACTGGTATTTGTTTGGAGATACTGATCCAATTACAAATGGAAAACTTAGATGTAGAAAAAATAAAGATTGTAAGTTAGCAGAAGTTAAACAAATTAGAATACACGATTTTAGACATAGTTGTGCATCACTTTTAATTAATAGTGGTGCTACTATAGCAAAATATTTAGGACACACAAAAATAGATGAGACATTAAATACTTACTCTCACCTATTTAAGAATCAATTAAATGAAATAATTAATATTATAGACAAACTAAATTAAAATGGGTACCTATTTGGGTACCTAATACAATAAAAAAAAAGTAAAAACCCCTAAAAAAAAAAGTACCCCGCCATATAGGCGGGATTTCAGGGGGAAATATTATTATCAGTTCGTAATAATTTAATAATTAGTAAAATTCTTACAAAATAAGGCTTTTTCTTTTATCAAAATTTTCTAAAGTTTATTAAATCCCCTTTATTTTTATCATTTAGTATCTAGTTTTGGTATCTAGAATTTAAATATAAATTAATCTTTATTTTCTTTTTTAAATTTTTCTAATTCACCTACCTTATCATTATAATCATTAATTATACTATTTATTAATTTTATCAAATTTTCTTCAGAATCAGTTTTTTCTTCAACTTTATCTTCTAACATAACTTTTGAACTTAAATTTTTCTTTAATAAGTAGTCTACCAAGCCTTTAAAGTTTATTTCTTCATTTAAATCATATTTTTCAATTAAAGTATTTTCATCATTTAAATATATTATTTCTTCATTTTTAATTAATTCCATATTCTTCCTCTCCTAAAACATTACCAAATTTTTTATTTCTATTTGAAAAACTATTTCTTCCACCCTCAAGTATTCTAATCAACTCTTCCTTGTCTTCCTTTTTTTCAATTAAATAGTTAGTGTAATTTATTTCTTCATTATTTTCAACAAAAACATAATTAAATGCATCTCCATATACAGCAACAGACGGATTATGCGTTACAAAAATTAATTGTTTTATTTTTTTCTTTAATTTAATATTTGGAACAAGATAATTACTTATATAATCATTGTCAATATTATCTTCAGGTTGATCTAATATTAAAATGGTTTCATCTAAATCAAATAACATATCTAAATATGCAACACTTCTCATTCCTGGAGAGGCATTTGTCAAGTTAATTAGATTATTATTGTCTATATTTTCTTTTAAATCTTCTAATTTATTTATTTCCATTTCATAATTAATCTCAACGTTTCTTATTTCATAAAATTCCTTTTTAGCTTTAAACATATCATTATTATTTATATATTTTTTCAATTCTGTTACAATATTTGAACTACTTGCCTTTAATTTTTTATCGTTATTTAATAAATAATCCTTTATATCTTGGATTTTGTTTGAACGAACTAATGAATCTGTTATTTTATCAATAATTATGTCTTTTATATCTTCTGGTATCTCATAATAAGTGACAAATAAATATTTACCTTTTTTGAATATTTCAACTGGTGGGTTTGTCATAGAAAATTTTTCTAACAAGTATTTAAATTTTTCAAAAATCAATTGTTTATTAAAATTTTCTTTAATTTGATTTATTGCGATCTTTATGTCATTTATATTTTGTCTTTGAGTTACTTGATTAGAACTGTATTTTGAATTAATATCATCAATTTTTAAATTCAAATTTTTAATTACTGCATTATATAATTCTATATACTTATTATAATTATTCTTTATCTCATCTAATCTTTGCAGTGTAATATTAATTTCATCACTATTTAAGCCTAATTCATTTATGTTTTTTATTGCCTCTTTTAAATTAGTAGTTGCTCTATCAAAATTTAAATTAAATTTATTAATTAATAATTCATCAATTTTTTTATAATTATAATCGTCAAATTTTTTTATTGATAGTATATTAGACGTTACATTTTTGTAATTTTCATCTATTGGGACAATTTTTTCACCTAATTCAAGTATTTTATTAATTTTAGTCATATCAATATCGTTTATATCTATAAAATAGTTAGATATAGTTTGTTGTGCTTTATTTGGATTTTCAAATATTTCTTTAATTTCATCTTGAGTCAAAAATGCAACAGAATTTAAACCACCTAGAGATATATTAATTCCACCTCTATTTTTTCCTGAAATATTAGAAATATTCAAAGTTTTATATGTTTTTAATGCACCATCTTCTGCATCCTTATCAACAAGGTTTTTTATAGCAGATAATAACAATGATTTACCACTGCCCCTTTTACCAACTATTGCATTTAATCCAGGAGATAAATATATTTCTTTTGTTTTTCCGTCTATATCAAAATTAATATTACTTAAAATTGTATTTGGTATATCAATACTTTTTTCTTTAGAATTATCTATTCTTGATATTGGATCCAATGTTGACATTTCAAATGACTCAAATGCTAAATTAAGACTTCCAAATATAAAATTATTTGTTTTTGGAGCATATTCTTCACCATTATGCCAATCAGAAAAATTAAAATAAGAAAAATATGCTCCATATTTTAAAACATAATCATATAGCAATTGTTCTTCTTCACTTAATTCAATATCATTTCCTTTTATTTTTTCAGAAATATTTTTTTCCATCTCAATCAGTTGCTCTTTTGTTTTAGAATTAGATATTTCGTTAAATTTTTTTGTTTGTTCATAAAATGTAGTAGCCCAAAATTGTTCACTTTTTCCATAAAAATTTGGTGTTACATCAAAAGCATTAAATATTTTGTACATAGCATATTTGTAATAGTCATTCCTATTCGACATAGTTAACCTATCCATCAATTTATTTTTTAATACACCTCTGTCTTTGTCGCCGTGTGGAACAATCATAAATTTAGATTTTAGTTCATATAACTCATTAAGTATTTTTAAAAAATCTGGTTTTAAATCTTCTCCATTATCATCATGATATAAGCCATAAATTATATTTTGCAATTTTTCTCTATCAATGGTGTCATCAAAATATATACAAATATGTACATAGTCATTTAATTTTTTAGATTCAACGTATACATCTAATTCAACACCATTTATTATTTTAATTTCAAGTTTTTTTTCATTAATATAATGTTCAATCTCATTATAGTACTTTTCAGAAAAATAATTATGATCGGTAATACTAAAAATTTTTACACCATAACTATACAAAGTATCCACAAATTCCTTTGCTGACATATTTTTAACTCTTCCTGAATCTGATGGTTTTCCATATTTTGAAAATTCAGAATGAGTATGCATGTCTATTAACAGCCAATCTTGATATTCACTCATTTCAACACTTCCTTACTACTAAAAAACGCCAATACAAAAACTTATAAACATAAGCCTGTACTAGCGCTTCTTTTGATACATACTATTATATCACATATTTCATTATTTTTATTATTAAATGACACAATGACACCGTGTTTGTGAGTATCCTACTCTCATTTATACTGTCATAGTGTCATTATTCAATATTGATTTCTTTTTAACAACATAACCTGTTGTATCAATTTTAAAATTATGACCGAACATTATACTAACTGTTATCAATTGATAAACTGATGAACAAACTTGTCCTATTCCTGTACAAAAAGGTGTTTTTAATAACGACATAAACATCCTAAGTATTGATGCTATTATCTTATTTGATGTAATTTTAAAAGCTGAATATTCTAATTGTAAATAACAAGTTTTAATTCTATATATTGGATATATTAAGAAATTTACTATTTCAAAAGAAAAATATATCATTGTAATTTTAAAATCTAAATCATAAAATCCATATAATAATACAAACATAATTAAGCTTGTCCCAAATAATATTCCTAATAATTTGTAAGCATTATTTCTATGTTCTATATAATTAAACTTTCTTTTACTAATATCTATTGTTGCTGCCTCTTTTATAGCATCAAATGTATCCCATTGTGTATCTGTTATTAATGCTATAAAAGTTAAAGCAGTTGCATACATTTCTCCATATCCTAAAGCATTAGATAATCCAAATAAAAATATTAAAAAGAATGCAATATTATTGAACAACTCAACTGAATCGTATTTTATACACTTTAATACATTAATATTAAATTTAAAATTATTACTATTTTTAATATAAATATACAAAGTATATATCGCTAATGGAATTAATGTTGTTGCAATTATAATAACTTGATTTTTTGTTATTAAAGATGTTCCAATCAATAATATAAAATTTAACAAATTAAATACTAAAGAATGCTTATTTGCTAATTTATTTTTTTCTTCGTAATATAGTTTATCTTGCATCATCGCAAATTCTAAACAAATGAATAGTTGTAATATTGAATATATAGTAAAGTTTTTATATGTACTTATATCCATATTCATAAAACTAATATAATTATCTACATTTAATAGAATTATAGTAAAAATAATTATAGAAACAATAGTTCCTAATATTAAACCTGACATTACTGCATCTTTATTTTTATCTTTTTCTTTACTTATATTAGCCCCAGTAGAAAATATAGACTTAATTATATAATATATAAATTGTAATGGATAAGTTAAAGTAAATATATTAATTAAATTTTTATCAACTATTATTCCAAGTAGAAACCAAGATATTATTGGTATAAATGATAACAATGATAAATCAAAACTAATTCTTAATAATCTTTTCACAATAACACCTCATTACTACATTTTAAAAAGCGATAATACCATTTTTTTCTCTTCTTCATCAACTTTAATACAGTTAGATACAAATTTTTTAATTGCCTCTCTAACAGTCAAATCTTTATCAAAGTATTTTTGATAAATACCAGCATCATACATTAAATCATCTTTTTTTCTTTCAATTTCAAAAAGCTCTATTATTTTTCTTAATAAATAAAAGTCAATATCACTATTATCCATAAATAATAATTCATGCATTAACTTATTAAGTTTATTATAATTCCAATTTATAATAAGATTTTGTTTTTCTTCTTCAGTTATCTCTTTATTTTGATAATATATTAATAAATCATTTACATCATTAATATAATAATTACCTGGATCGATTAAATATAATTTACCATTATAAACAATGTTAGATTTATTTATATCTATCAGCCTTACACATAATTTATTAAGAATATCAATATCTTGTTTTATAATCATTAATTCATTTAATAAATTTGCCATCGTATCATTATGTATATCTTTTTCATCTTTTATATAAATCATGGTATAACCAATTAATTCATCATTGTTAAATATAGTGATTCAGGCATCAAAATTCTTGATGTTTTTATAGATGATAGATAATTTAATTCTTCAATACTTTTATGTCCAAGTTTATAATCTTTTTTAAATATTTTATAAACTAATTCTTCATCATTATATACATTCATTTCAGAACCTTTTTGACTTAATAATTGCAAAGACTCAATATCTATTAATCTTCTATTTCCGCTGTAAATGACTTCCATTTATATCACCTCGAAAAACATTATTTGATATTATATTCTATTTATTTTTTTCACAATATTATTTTGTTTAAGTAGTGAATCATAATATTTTTCAGATTCTTCAATTTCACAATACAACATTAAATTATCAAACTTTCCATTATAATCTTTTGTATATTCTTTATCACGAGTTTGAATATGTCTTACTTTATTATTTTCAAGAAAAAAGTAATCATATACATATATTCCATATCTCTCATCTTCATCAAACTCATTATCATCAAAACATTCCATTTCTTCTGATGCTACTATAAATCTTTTATAATCTTTAGATATTAATACATATGTTGGAATCTCATCAGCTGAATCATAGAAAGAAAACATAAAGTAATTTGGAGTACTTTTTAATATTAATTTATCGTCTTCTTGAACATCGTTAGATAAATTCATACGAATATATGATAACATCGACAGTAAGCTATCTTTGTCACTAGAATTTTCACATTTTTCTAGCATACTTTTAAAGATATTAAAATCTCTTATAATTGCTTCATACCATCTAAAGAAAAATTGTGTATTTTCATCTTCTAATCCATAACATTCTTTTGTAAATATTTCCATAAAACCACCATCCTGATTGGTATTTATTATACAATATAATTTAAAATTTCAAAAATTATTCGCTACACTCATCTATAAATATTCTATTTTTGTTTTTTATTAAATTTTCCAAACCCATATGCTTCACTTTGATAATTTCTATTAAACAATCTTTCAGAAAATTCATCTCCATATCTACTCATTTTATTCATAATATATTCTTTAAATTTAGCTGGATCGAATCTATATTAAAGTATTCTTCTTGTCTATATAAATTAAAAAATAAATCTGTCATATCTAAATCTATTATTGTGTTTACACCATTTGCTAATGCTACTTCTCCAACTCGTTTACAACAATCTTGAAAATGATATCCACCAATTACTAACTCATCTACATTTCCTAATTGTTCTAAAATATATTGTTCATTTGGGTATACAACATCATCTAATGGTTTTTCACTTCCATCTTGATTATATCCGCTTGCCTTAGCAAATGTAATATCAGTATATACTATTTTATCATTGGACTGTGGTAATATACCATAAATCTCTTTATCTGGATAAATTGCATATACAATTTGATACCCATTATCTCTATATCTTTTTTGAATTGTTTCATTTAAGACATCTAAAGGTCTTCTAATACCAATTTCATCATAATATTCATTTCCCAAATCGAACACTTTAGTGAACTCTTCAATTGGATATAGATATAAAAATACTTTGTTCATATATTCACCTACTTCAATTTAATATTATAAACATTAAAAATTTTACTTATTATAAATCTTAAAATTTTAGAACTTGTCATCATTGTATATCTTTTTTCTAATATTTCTTTAGTTATATTTAAATTACTATTATTACTTAATAATTCATATTCAACATTATTATCAACAATGTACTTATTAGTACCAACAAATCCATTTATTAAATAAAATTGTTTTCTTTTATATTTAATATCGGATACTTGTTCATTTGCTTTTTCAATACACAATAAAACATTTTTATAACTTCTATTTAATTCTTTTAATATTTCTGAACCATATCCATTATTCCTTTGATTTTTTTCAATGGCAAAATACATTAAATAAGCAATATTATCATACTCAATAATATATTGAAAACCAATTACTTTATCTTTGTTATATATTACATTAAACCTTACATTCTTTTCTTTAGAACATTTCTTTAGTAACCAAAATGGAAATCTTTCATCTTTGTATTTGCTATATGGAGAAGAAAAATTTTTAATGGAAAATTCACTTAAAAAAATTAAAAATTTATTTGGCGAATGCTTAAAGGGAATAAACTATATAACAATTGATGATACAAATATTCGGAGAGATAATTTCAGATTTAGAAACTCCAAGCTTTGGATTTGAAAAAAAGCTTATAATAGCTAAAAATACAGGATTATTCAAAAAAGAAACAAAGAAAAAGAATGCAAAAAGTGATGAAAGCATAAAAGGAAAGCTTGTTAAGTATTTGAATGAAAATTTTGAAGATATAAAAAATTCGGTAATACTTGTATTTATTGAGGAAGAAGCGGAAAAAAATGATTTATTAGATTTCGTAAATAAAAATGGAATTGTATGTAATTTTGAATATCAAAAGCCAGCACAAATTCAGGCTAGAATAAAAGCTATTACAAATGCTTACAAGGTGAATATTGATGTGCCTACATTAAGCTATTTTATTGAATGTTGCGGTACAGATATGCAAGATTTGATTAATGAAATAAGAAAATTGGT
>ERZ859923.1399-NODE-1399-length-10058-cov-2.014996_pt1 | contig 10058 bp, 8 predicted proteins | sample MGYA00510116_ERZ859923 | MGnify/ENA primary metagenome ERZ859923 (study PRJEB30046, sample SAMN00715168) | human gut metagenome | study: EMG produced TPA metagenomics assembly of the A metagenome-wide association study of gut microbiota in type 2... | reverse complement strand
GAGAAGGAGAAGGGAAAAGTTATTATTCTAGCGACCCATATTAAAGAAGATATTGAACAGCTATGTGATATTGTTTATAAAGTCGATAATATGAAAGTAAAATTAACTGCTAAGAATGATTTAAAGAAAGAAGATTACTAGATAAAGGGACTATATTAGTCTTTTTTTTGATAGAGTTTTCTTGCTACGGAATATAATAAATATATAGCTTAAAGCACTTACTATTTGACTTTTTTCTTATTTCGTGGTATAATCTAGCCACAAATGAGGAAGGGTTGGCAACAAGATGAGCTATAAAAGATAAAACTCTTGCTATTTAAATACTTTGGTGGTATAATATAGGCACCAATGGAGATTAGGGGGATAAATATGAAAAAAGATAATCTAAAAAGATTGGGAATGTTATCATTAGTAGTAATGATGATTAGTTCATTTTTTTCAGGACTTGTATTAAATGTAGAAGCAACATCTGTTCCAAAGTCTTTTACAGCTAAGTCTGAAAAAACTCTTGATGGTTATATTGCTAACTATCATTTTGGTAAGAAAATAAACAGTAAAGGTGGATATGTTTATTGTAATGACTTACATAAAGGAACACCACATGGCGAAAAAATGACACTTGTAGGTGAGGCTCCTGCTGGAGTGGCTTATATCTTAGAGAATGGTTATCCATCTAAGAATATTACAGGAAATAGTGATTATGATTACTATATTACACAATCAGCTGTTTGGTGGTATTTAGATGATACAACAGGTTCAAGTAACTTATCAAATAGTTTCAAAACTAATGGAAGTGATCCTAAAGGATTAAGAAAATATATAAAAAAATTAGTGAGTGAAGCTAAGAAAGTTAAGGATTATTCAACACCAAGTCTTACAGTTAATAGTAAGAGTAGTACAATGAAATTATCTAGTGACAAAAAATATTATGAATCAAATGATATTAGTGTCACAGGTAAAAATTTAACTGGAAAATATACAGTTACATTAGATGGAGCACCACAAGGAACACAAATTGTTAGTTCATCAGCTTCAAGTGAAGCTTCATCATTTGCTAACAATGAAAGCTTTAAAATAAGAATTCCAGTAGAAAAAGCACAAAGCTTAAAGACAAGTATTACAGTTAATGTTAAGAGTAAAGCAACAACATATAAAGCTTATGAATATAAATCAAGTGATACATCAGTACAAAATGTTTATGGAAAAGCTTTATATCCAACAAATACAACATTATCAGGAAAAACAACTCTTAGTTTATCAACTAGTAAAGTATCAATAACTAAGATTGATTCTAAAACTAAAGCAGGATTAGCTGGAGCAGAATTTACTTTATATGATAACTCTGGTAAGAAAATTACATCTTGGACTTCAACTGGTAAAGCTCATGTAATTCAAAACTTACCTAATGGTACATATACTTTAAAAGAAACAAAAGCACCTGCTGGTTATAAAATCAGTAAGGAAGAAACTAAATTCACAATTAGTGATACTAATCGTGACATAACATTAAAAATTGAAAATACAGCATTAACTAAATTAGTTAATATTGTAAAAATTGATAAATCTACAGGTCAACCACTTGCTGGAGCTCACTTAGTAGTTAAAAATGAACAAGGTGAAGTTATTGCAGACTTTGTTAGTACAGAACAACCTTATACTATTAAAGATTTAAAAGATGGTAAATATAGTGTATACGAAGTTGAAGCACCTAGTGGTTACAAGAAGAACGAAGCTACTTATTACTTTACAATTAGTGATGGTAATACAGTTGCTAGTGTTACAGTAGAAAACGAAAAGGAAGGCGAAGTTGTTGAAGTTCCAAATACAGGAAGCAATGATTCCGTAATTCCTGGTGTTATAGGTTCAATTGCTCTATTATCCGGTGTTGGTTTTGCATATAAACATGGAAAAAAACAAAAATAAAAAATTATCTGCAAATCTAGTAGCTCTCGTTGGAGCAATACTAATAGTCGGTAGTCTTTTCCTAATATTCTATAACTTTATCAACAAGAAACGTTTAGTTGCTTATGATTATATCAATGAGCAACTAAACACTAATGTTGATGTTAAGAATGTATCTTCAACAGATGAAGGTGCTAAAGAAGATGAAAAAGAATCGGAAGAAGATACTGATTTAGAACATTATATAGGTTATTTGGAGATACCAAAGATAGGATTTAATAGGGGATTTTATAATATTGAATCACCACAGAATAATGTGGAGAGTAATATTCAAGTGATTAAAGGAAGTTCAATGCCAATAAAGAAAAATGGTAACCTAATTATTGCTGGTCACTCTGGGACTGGTTGGAAGGCTTTCTTTAATGATTTATATCAACTTAGTATTGGTGATCAAGCTATAGTTACATATAAAAATCATAAATATACATATCAAATTGAAGATATATCAAAACAAGCAAAAACAGGAACTCTTACTATAAGGAGAAACAGATCTAAGACAACATTGACACTAATTACGTGTACAAACAACGATAGCACAACTCAAACCATTTATGTTGCTAGTCTAGTTAATGTATCATAGGAATAAAAGGGGGTGTTGGTGATGAGTCCAGTATCGTTAAATGAAAAATTAAATATTATTTGGAGTGTGATATCCTCATCACCTCTATACATTGTATTTTTCTTAGCAATAGCAGTATTAATTTACTTATTCAGTACTACTAATAATGCTAATAAAAAACAAAGTAGAAAAACATATTTTCTAATCTATTCAGCTTTCTTTATCTATTTAGTAGTTCAATACGGAAATAGTTTTGGAACGCTTGTAGATTATGCCGTTAATCAAGTATTTATTGGGTATTACTTTCCTAATATAGTAATATATATTTTAATACTTTTAATTGCTACTATAATTACTTTAGTTAGTATTTTTAGTAAAAAAGTATCAAGAGTAATTAAAGTATTAAACTCAATAATTTATGGATTATTGGTTTATTTCTTAGTCTTAGTTTTAAGTCTTGTTAATAGCTTAAAAGTAAATGTCTTTGATTTAACCGCTTTGTATAGTAGTAATAAAGTTCGTAGCCTTTTAGAATTTAGTATGTTTCTATTCGTTACTTGGGTCTTAGTTTTGGTTGCGTATCATTTTATACGTAAGTATCAAGAAAATAAAGTTACCAAAATTAGTGAAGATAAAAACTGTTTCATAGAAAATGAAAATTTTGTACCCCAAAAAACAGAAAATATTTATATAAAACAACCAGTAGAAGACCATCAACTGGTTCAAGATACTCCAAAGCAAGACCCATTTACTTTAGATGATTATAAATTAATGCTTAAAATTCTAAAAGAAGAGAAAGAAAAAGAAGCTATAAAACAAGAAAATCCTTTAAGTGATTTAAATCGCTTATATCAAGGTATGGGAGAATAGAAAAAAATCTATTCTTTTTTTTGCCTTTGCTAGATTTAAAGGGTGTTTTAAGTTATAATAATGTAGAAAGGAGAGGAAGGAAGATGGAGTTAGACCAGTTAAATGCTGAACAGAAAAAAGCAGTCTTATATAATGACGGACCTCTTCTTATTCTAGCAGGAGCAGGAAGTGGAAAAACTAAAGTATTAACAACGAAAATAGCTTATTTGATTAAAGAAAAACAAGTATCACCATATGAAATACTTGCTATTACTTTTACTAATAAAGCTGCTAAAGAGATGAAAGAGCGAGTTGAAAATTTAATCGGTGAAGAAGCAAGATGGATACAGATTTCAACGTTTCATTCTTTTGGGTTAAAACTACTAAGAGAAAATTGTAAAGAACTAGGTTATGAACCTAACTTTGTAATTATGGATAGCGATGATTCTTTAACGATTGTTAAGAAAATAGTTAAAGAACTTAACTATGATGTAAAACAGTATAATCCGAAAGCAATTAAAAATAAAATAAGTAGTTGTAAGAATGAATTAATGAGTCCCAAAGACTATGAAAAATATATTGGTAATGACTATGATAAAGTTATCTATGAAGTATATGAAATATATGAAGAAAAGTTAAAAAGTAGCAATGCGGTTGATTTTGATGATTTATTAGTACTTCCTATAAAGTTATTCCGTAAGAATAAAGATATCTTAGAGCATTATCAAAATAGATATAAATATATCTTGATAGATGAGTATCAGGATACCAATGAAGCGCAATATATCTTATCAAAAATGATAAGTGCTAAGTATAAAAACATTTGTGTGGTGGGAGATGCTGATCAGGCGATATATGGTTTTAGAGGTGCTAATTACAAAAATATTTTAAATTTTGAAAAAGATTATAAAAATGCTCTTAGCATTAAACTAGAACAGAATTATCGTTCTACTAAAAATATTTTGGATGCTGCTAACTGTGTTATCAAGAATAATCAAAGTAGAAAAGAAAAGAATCTTTGGTCTACTAAGGGTGATGGCGAAAAAGTTACTTATTACCGAGCTTATGACCAGTTAGATGAAGCACATCAAGTAGCAAGTTTTATTAAGAAAATACAAAAAGCTGGTAAGCCACTTAATGAGGTAGCTATTCTTTATAGAACTAATGCTCAGTCCCGTGTAATGGAAGAAGAATTACTAAAAGATAATATTCCGTATCATATAGTTGGTGGTTTAAGTTTCTATTCACGAAAAGAAATTAAAGATTTATTAGCATATTTAAAGTTAATCTATAATGAAAAAGATGATGTTAGTTTTTTAAGAGTAATTAATACTCCTAAAAGAGGGATTGGTCTAAAATCTATTCAAGCATTACAAACAAGAGCAGATGAAAATAACTCAAGTTTATTTGAAGCAATTGATGGTGGAAAAGAACAAGCTTTTAAAGATATGATTTTAACTTTAAAGAAAGAAGCAGAGAAGGTTAGTTTAACAGAATTAATCGATAAAGTCTTAGATGCTAGTTCAATGAAGAAAGAGTTAGAATCAGAAAAAACTATTGAAGCAGAAGTAAGACTTGAGAACTTGAAGGAGTTTAAATCTATTACTAAAGCTTTTGAAGAAAGATTAGGTTTAGTATCATTAGAAGACTTTTTATATGAAGTTAGTTTAGTTAATGATAAAGATGAATATAGTGATGGAACTGATAAAGTTAGTTTGATGACGGTTCACTCTGTTAAAGGTTTGGAATTTGATATCGTTTTTGTTATTGGATTAGAAGAAGGAGTTTTTCCTCATATGAATAGCTTATATAGTAGTTATGATGTGGAAGAAGAGCGAAGACTTTGTTATGTTGCAATAACTAGAGCGAAAGAAAAACTATATTTATTAAATGCTAGACGAAGGGTTCTTTTTGGTAATGAACAAATTAATCCTCCAAGTAGATTCTTAGGAGAGATAGATAAATCACTATTAGAAACTAATAATAGTGCTAGTAAGGAACCAGAAAAGAAAATAGTTGTGGAGAATGTCTTAAGAGATGAAGACGTTAATTATGAAGTAGGTGACTATGTTGTTCATGACAATTTTGGTCGTGGAAAAGTTTTAGAAGTAACTAATTCGTTAGTAACAGTAGCTTTTCCATTACCCTATGGAGTTAAAAAATTACTTAAAAATCATAAGAGTTTAGCGAAAGTTTAGGGGGAAAAGATATGAATAAGCTAGATAATATATTAAAATTAGGTTATCAATTTAAACTTAGTAAAAATGATTCACAAATGGTGACTGGTAGTATAGTAAAACTACTAACTGGTGAGGAAGTTGTATTATCAAGGGACGATATGCAAGGTGTTTATCATTCCTCTATTATTGATGCAAATTTATCTGATTGTAACACTTTACTAGTTAGTTATTATAGAGAAAATGGGATTTATGAAGCAGTTATTAAAAAGAATACTGACAATAAAACTATGATTTTAGCAGATGGAAATTCTTTTTATGAAGCGATGAATAAATTAACTAATTATTTATTATGGTTTTATTCTGACTATGAGAAGATTTGTTCCTTAATTGATAGTAAACTTAATAATGGCTATAATATGGTATTAACAGGTGATGCAAAGGGATTTGTTAAGAAAAGAGTGAAAAATAAGCCATTTGTAAAATTAGAAGATACCTCATTTTTTTCAATGTTTGAAAATATTGATTATGAATTAAATAACGATGAAACTTTATCACTAGAAGTGAGTAAAGAAGCTAAAAATTATTTTATTAAGCTTTATGATTTGAATCAAATCACTCCTAATTCAACTATAAAATCTGATGATTTATTAGGAGGATTAGCAATAGTTAATAGAAATATAAGAAAGGAAAAGGGAAAAGTATTATGCAAAAAACGTTATTAGTAATGGCCGCTGGAATGGGAAGTAGATTTGGAGGACTTAAACAAATAGAACCAATGGGCCCTAATGGAGAGTTCTTAATCGACTATTCTATTTATGATGCTAAATTAGCAGGATTTACGAAAGTAGTATTTATTATTAAAGAAGAAAATTATAATTTATTTAAAGAAACAGTAGGAAAGAGAGTAGAGTCACATATTGAAACAGAATATGTTTTTCAAGATGCTAGTAATCTAGAAGAATCCTATCCAGCTTTAAAAGAAAGAGTAAAACCACTTGGAACTGGGCATGCTATATTATGTGCTAAAGATAAAATTGATACTCCATTTGCTATTATCAATGCTGATGATTTCTATGGAAGAGATGCTTATTTTGTAGCTAGTAAATATCTAGATACAATTGATGATGAGCACTATGCTGTAGTTGGTTACTCTGTAAGTAAGACATTAAGTCCTAATGGAGCAGCTAAACGAGGAATCTGTAGGGAAGAAAATGGTGAATTAGTAGATTTAATCGAGAGTAGTGTTGAAAGAGTTAATGGTGAGATAGTCGCTTCTCCTTTAAATGGTAGTGAACCTTTCAAAGTAACAGAAGATACGTTAGTATCCATGAATTTACTTTTATTTACACCACAAATATTTGAAGTGTTAGAAAAGAAATTAGCTGTCTTCTTAGAAGAAAACAAAGAAGATTTATCTAAATGTGAATTTTTAATACCAGATGTTGTAAGAAGTGCTATGAATGAAAAAGCAGTAACAGTTGATTTATTAAAAACAGATAGTGTCTGGCATGGTGTAACTTATCGTGAAGATAAAGAGGAAGTAGTAACTGCTATTAATAAATTAATTGAAGAAAAAGTTTATCCAAATAAGCTTTGGTAGAGGAGATGATTAGCCATGAATCAAGAATCAATAGAAAGAATGAATGAGTTAATTGATATCTTAAATGATGCCAATTACAACTATTACGTTAAAGATAATCCCACTATTACTGACCAGGAATTTGATAAGTATTTAAGAGAATTAGAAACGATTGAAAAAAATCATCCTGATTGGAAAAGAAAAGATTCACCAACATTACACGTTGGTGGGGAAGTAATAGAGTCATTTAAAAAAGTAGAACACACTATTCCTATGCTTTCTTTAGGAGATGTGTTTAGTGAAGAAGAAATACTTGCTTTTCTAAAGAGAATTGAAAGTAATGGTTTTCATCCAGAATATGTATGTGAATTAAAGATAGATGGTTTATCTGTTTCTCTACATTATGAAAATGGTATCTTTGTATCAGCTTCTACGCGTGGTAATGGAGTAGTTGGTGAAGATATTACGCATAATGTTAAAACGATTAAAAGTATTCCTCTTAAATTAAAAGAACCAGTGACGATAGAAGTTCGTGGGGAAATATTTATGAGTAAAGATACTTTAAAGAAGCTTAACGAAGAAAGAAAAGAGAAGAATTTACCACTTCTTCAAAATACTAGAAATGCTGCCGCTGGTTCTATCAGACAGTTAGATTCTAAAGTTGCTGCTAAACGTAATTTAGATGCTTTTCTTTATCATTTACCTAATCCGTTAGATTATGGTATAAAGACTCATCATGAAGCGCTTGAATATTTTAATCATCTAGGATTTAAAACTAATCCTAATAACAAAGTAGTAAAAAATATTGATGAAGTTATGGCTTATATTCATGAAAAAGGTGAACTTCGTGATAGTCTTCCTTATGATATTGATGGTATTGTTATTAAAGTTGATTCGATTGAAACACAACAAAAGTTAGGTTATACAGCGAAAACCCCACGTTGGGCGATTGCTTATAAATTCCCAGCTAAAGAGGTATTAACAAAATTAAAAGACATTCTCTTTACGGTTGGAAGAACTGGTCAGATAACACCAAATGCTATCTTGGAACCAGTTATCGTTATGGGAAGTACTATTTCAAGAGCAACTCTTCATAATGATATGTATGTTAAGGAAAAAGATTTAAAAATCGGTGATATTGTTTCCATCAGAAAAGCGGGAGATGTTATTCCTGAAGTAGTAGAAGCTAAGAAAGATAGAAGAAATGGTACTGAAAAGGACTTTGAAATGATTAGTGAATGTCCAATCTGTTCGACTAAATTAGTTAAAAAAGATGAACAAGTTGATTATTACTGTCCTAATAAATTGTGCCCTGCAAGACATGTGGAAAGTTTTATTCATTTTGTATCAAAAGGGGCAATGAATATTCAAGGTTTAGGAGACCAGATAATGGAAGACCTTTATAACTTTCATTTTATTAATAGAATTAGTGATATTTATTTATTAAAAAATCATAAAGAAGATTTAGTTAATTTAGAAGGTTATGGTGATAAGTCGATAAGTAAGCTTTTAGAAGCGATAGAAAATAGTAAAGAAAATTCTTTAGAAAGATTATTATTTGGTCTTGGTATTCCTCATGTTGGAAAAGAAAAAGCGAAGATACTAGCAGAAGAGTTTGAGACGATGGATAATTTGATGATTGCAACAGAAGAGATGTTAACTTCTCTTGATGATATTGGAGGAGTAATTGCAAGTTGTGTAGTAGAATATTTCTGTAATGAAGATAATATTAAACTAATTGATGAATTAAAAGAACTAGGTCTTAATATGAAGTATCTTGGTAAGAAAAAAGTATTAGATGAAAACTTTGCAGGTAAAAGGTTTGTTCTCACTGGAACTCTTCAAGAACTAACTCGTGATGTTGCAAAAGATATGATTGTAACAAAAGGTGGAAAGTGTATTGAAAGTGTTTCTTCAAAGACTAATGTAGTAATAGTAGGAGAAAATCCTGGTAGTAAATATGATAAAGCAAAAACTCTTGGAATACCTATTTGGAGTGAAAAAGAATTCTTAGAAAAGTTAGGAAAGGAAAGTTAGTAGTATGGCGATAAAATTAGAAAATGATTCTAAAAAACATAGTGGGTTTGATGACTCTAATTATGTAACAATTGCAGAAGAAGCAAAGTTAAAGAAAAGATTTACTATTATAATGGTTGTAGTATTAGTTCTTGGAACACTTATCTTTTTTGATATTTTAATAGCAAGTAATACTAATGTCGGACCATTTCTAGCTATTAAAGTAAAAACTCATAATGATGGTGGTACTAAAGAATATTATGGTCTTGGTTATAAAGCGATTAAATATCGAGTAAGAAATGGTAGAAATACTACAGTAGTAGGGTCTTGGACTTTAAAATATGACCCTGTATCAAGAGTAACTACAATGGAAGAATTAGCATTTTCTTTTAGAAATAATCCAAAAGATGCGCTTTCCAAGTCTTATAAACAATTCTTTAAAGTAACTGGTACTATTGATTCTATAGATGAAAAAAATAAAAAAGTAACGCTTCTTTATAAAGATGAAGATGGTGATAATTATACAATTAAAGCTGAATTTAATTTAAGTGATACTTCAAAAATTAAGAAGTATAAGAAAGGTGAACTTGTTCAAATTAATGGAACATTTATTAAATATACACCTAAAAGACAAAATAGTGTTAGAACAGTTACATTTGAAAATTCCTCTATTGTATAAGTAATATTTTTATGTTAAATAATATTGATAAGATTAAGTATTAGTTTGAAAGGTAGATTTATATATGAATCTATCTTTTTACTTTACCAAAAAACAATTCGACAAAGTTTTTATTTTTTTCTTGATATTATTACAATAGATACACTCGAGATAATGTTGTTGTAAAATGTCAAACATTATGATATTATTAAGATGTCAAGAATACTGATATTTGATAAAGGTAGAAAGTAGGTG
>ERZ859923.1394-NODE-1394-length-10080-cov-1.828329_pt1 | contig 10080 bp, 9 predicted proteins | sample MGYA00510116_ERZ859923 | MGnify/ENA primary metagenome ERZ859923 (study PRJEB30046, sample SAMN00715168) | human gut metagenome | study: EMG produced TPA metagenomics assembly of the A metagenome-wide association study of gut microbiota in type 2... | reverse complement strand
AGCTTAAAAAAGAGAATTATAGAAGCAAATGATATTGCAATGAAAGGTGAAGCAAAAAAACTACTATCAAAAAGAAGCAATGATATCAGCTATAGTACAATGGGATTGATTGGTGCAGGAAAAATATCTCGTGAAGTGATTAAAATAGCAAAAGTTTTCAATATGAAAATTTATTGTAATACCCTAAATCCAGAAAAACACCAAGATTTATTACAACAAGGAGTAGAATTTGTAGCTTTAGATACACTATTATCCAATTCGGATATTATAACAGTGAATATTCCTCTTACTGAAGAAAGTAGAAATTTAATTTCAAAAGATAAAATAGGATTAATGAAAAAAACAGCAACATTTATAAACACATCTAGAGCAGAAATTGTTGATATCAATCAATTAATCAAATATGCAGATGAAAATGATACATTTTATGTTGGATTAGATATTGATGCGGAATATTATAAAGATATTTTAGGAAAAAAAAGAAATAACGTAATAGTAACTCCTCATATAGCGGGTGTAACTCAAGAAGCCATAAAAAGAATGGACATTGAATTAGTAAATAATATAAAAGGATATTTAGAGAATAAAATATGTTAGTAAATGAAATTATAGAGTATTGTCAAAAAAAAGAGTAAAGCATATATTGATTATCCATTTGGAGATATTCCTATATGCTTTAAAGTAAATAAGAAAATTTTTGCAGAAATATATCCATTAGAAAATGATTATAAAATAACATTAAAATGTGATCCATTATTAGCAGAATTATATAGAAAAGTATCATCCTAAATATAGTATTAGAATATCAAGTAAAAACTTTGGTTTTGAAAATAATATCAAGCAAGTTCCTTTGTATGCAGTGTTTTGTATTAACTAAAACTGGTCTTAAACTCTTTGATAAAACCTTTTAAAAAAGAAAATAAACAAGCTAAGACAATGGTGCTATCAAGAATTAAGAAAATATTAAAAATAGCATAGAATCTATTGAAAATTAAGAATGATGAAATCTTATTCATTACTAACATATAAGGATAGTCATAATATTTACTAAGAAGAAATGATGGACCAAGTCCAATCATCAGATATTTAATTATAATAACTAATAATGAGAAGAGAAATCCTAAAAGATAAGCTTTTCTCATTTTTTTAGTTTTATCTGTTAGAAAGATGGTAAGTAGAAGAAATGGTAAGTAAGTATAACAACTAAAAAGTAAAGCACCTTTAATAATATTAGAAGAGGTAAAGTTACTATCTAAATAAAAAGTATCAATAGCATGTGTTGCTCCAGTTACTTGAATTAAAAATAAGAAAAAGAAGATAAGTAAAGAGATAAAAGCAAGATGTGCTATCTGATTAAGTTCTCTTTTAGAGATTAATAGTGATGTTAAAATAAGTAAAAGAATTAAATAGAATAAATTACCTTCTCTTAAAAAATTACTTTTTATAAATAAAGCCGTATCTTTTAAAAGAATAATTGTAAAAAATATTATAATAGGTATTAATAGATAACTAGGTTTTATCTTTTTATAAATAAACTTCTTAGAAAATAGAAATAAAATAATATCTAAAATAACTCCTATTAAACAAGCAAGCAATGTATCATTACCACTTGCCTTAATAATATTATTACCATATAAAAGAAAGAAACAGTGAGTAAAAAAGAAAACTAAACTAAAGATATATAATTGATTATTCTTAATCATTTTTATCAGCTCCAATTATTATATTTATATCATTAGAAGGTAATATTAACTTAATATTATTATCATTCTGAAAAGTTAGTAATTCATCAATTTCCTTCTTAAATAATTCCTGTACCACTTTTTTTAACTCTTTAATCCTTTTACTTGAAGTATCGCTGCATTTAATATTCATTAACAAATTAACCTTAGCTTGTTGATATAATACTCTAACATTATTGAATTCCACTTCATAATACTTATTATTTAGTTTAATACTTTGATGAAAAGAAGTAATCTTATTATTTAAAAGATAAGTAATCTTTGCTTGCTTTTTAGAAAGAAGAATATTCTTTTGATAAATTTCTAAACCTTTTACTATTAAGTTATTATTATTATTAAGACTTACTACTGGTAAAGTACTAGTTCTTTTCTTATTAACAATATCCTTTAAATAATCTTCAAAAGTAGCAAGATAAATATCAGCATTACTAATTTTCTCCTTATTAACAGCTTTAATTATTTTACTGCTACTATTATACTTTTTAAATAAATCATTAATCCTACTATCTGTTTCAATGATTAAATAGTTCATTTCTTTGAACTCTTTTTGAAAGTAACTAATTATCTCTTTATCTAATAATTTACTTTGAAATACAACTAACTTCAAATGACCGTAATAAGCTTTCTTGGTATTAATCTTCTTTGCTTCTAAAAAGACCTTTCCAAGACTTTTTCCTTTGAATACATAATCCTTATAGATAGATTTAGTGGCATTATTATCTTTTTCTTCATAGACCGTATTAATAGTTAAAATATAATCATTATCAACTTTTTCCAGTCCTAACATATCAACAATTACTAAATCATTAACTTCAACATAAGGTGTATATCCAGTAAGTAATAATAGTACTAAGATAGGTATAATAATTTTTTTCATTTAACACCTCGAATCTTATTTTTAGTAAGTAAGGGATTTCTTTTAAGACGTTTTTTACTTCTAAGTTTAATAATACTATCTCCTAATTCTTCTTTAACTAATGGAGAAAAAGGGGCGAAGTAGGGGTAATCTAGTGCTTTAGTAGTAACTAGTGAGGAAAGTAAGAATAAGAAACCTATATAGATACCAAAAATACCAAAGAACATAGCTAGAAACATCATTAAGAAACGAAGCCAACGAAGGGAGGAAATCATCTCTTGAGATGAGAAAGCAAGTCCAGAAATAGCTGATATTGAAATAACTATAATCATAATAGGGGAGATAATACCAGCTGATACAGCTGCATCTCCTAGTATTAAACCACCAAGAATAGAAACAGCACTGCCAGTTGATGATTGTTTTCTAATATCACTTTCTCTTAATATTTCAAAGGAAATACTCATAAAAAGTGCTTCTGTTAAAGCAGAGAAAGGTACATTTTCTCTTTGAGCCATAAAGTTAAGAAGAAAAGGTAGGGGAAGAGCTTCTTGATTATGGGTAGTAAGAGCAATATATAAAGCAGGAGTAAAAATAGAAATAATAAAAGCAAGTAATCTTATTATCCTAATGAAACTAACATTAATTGCTTTTTGATAATAATCATCAGGAGTATGTAAAAAATCAATAAAGAAAGAAGGTGTTATTAAAACATAAGGTGAATTATCAACTACAATACACACCTTTCCTTCAAGAAGAGCTTGACTAACTCTATCAGGTCGTTCAGTCATTAAAACAGTTGGGAAAAGAAAATTTTTATCATCTTCTAAATAACTTTTTAAACTACCACTATCAATAATACCATCTATTTTTATCTCTTTAAGAATACTTTTAACTTTATTAACCGTATTAGAAGAAGCAATATTTTTCATATAAACAATAGCTGTTTTAGTTCTTGATTCCTTTCCAATAAAGAAAGATTCACTAAAACAGTTTTCACTTCGTAATCTTCTTCTAATAAGACCTAAGTTAGTATTAAAATTTTCATTAAAAGCATCTTTACTACCTCTAATTGTAATTTCACTACTAGCATCATTTATTCCTCTATCAAGAGTTGCTTTCGCTTCAATCGCTATTGCTTTATTTTGATAAATAATAAGTACAAAACCTTTATATATATAATCAAGCATTTCTTCTTCCTTAGTCAAAATTTTAACTGTATTATCAGGAAGATTATTATAAAGAAAAGTAATAATATCATCAGTAATACTTATTTTTAAAGTAGTAAGTTTCATTAAAATAAAATGATTAATAAAGTCACTACTACATAACACTTCATTATGAATAAGATTTAATTTATTTTTTCCTAGGTAAAACTCATGCACTACTAAATCAGTATTAGCTTTTAATTTATTAAAAATCTTTTCATACATAGCAAAATCACCTCTAAAACTATTATGACCAATAATTAATATAATATTTAAAAATCCCACAATTTCCCACATTTTCTAGATATTTTCACCAAATTTATTAGCTATACTTAACTCATGAAAGGAAGTGATAGATGAATAAATTAAAACAAATAAAGCTACTAATGTTAATTAGATAAATAGTAAAAAGAAGGTGATAAATGAATAGATAAATGATATACTAGTGGTGGTGATTTAAAGATGTATAAAATATGTTTTGTAGAAGATGAAGTTGATTTACAAACGGTTGTAAAATTATATCTAGAAAAAGCAGGGTATGAAGTTACTTGTTTTGAAAAAGGAACTGATGCTATTAATTATATTGGTAATCCGGTTGATGTTTGGATACTAGATATTATGTTAGGAGATGATGTGAATGGTTATGATGTAATCAAAGCAATTCGCGAAAAATATCCTGATGTGCCAGTTTTGTTTACTTCGGCAAGAGATCAGGATTTGGACCGAATTTTAGGCCTAGAGTTAGGGAGCGATGATTACATAACAAAGCCTTATTCAAGTAAGGAATTAGTCTTACGTGTTAATAATATAATAAAACGTGCTTACAAACAAAAAGAAAGTCATATATTAACCATTGCCTCTTATCAGGTTGATTTAGATAGACGTGTTGTAAGCAAAAATGATAAAGAAATAAAATTAACAACTCTTGAATTTGATTTACTAATTCTACTTTCCAAGAATATTAATAAAAGCTTTTCAAGAGATGAAATACTAGAGTCAGTATGGGGAGATGACTACTTTGGAAGTGACCGAGCGGTCGATGATCTCGTTAGAAGGTTAAGAAAAAAGTGTAGTGATTTAAATATATTAACTGTTTATGGTTACGGATATAGGTTAAGTTTATGAAAGTATCTGGAAAACTAAGCCATCAGTTATTCTTATTAATCTTAATAATATTCGCTATTACCTTCTTAATGTTAGGAATAATTTTACCCCAAGTTGTAGTACCCATAACTGAGAAAAATATTTATAATTATTTAAAAGAACCGTTAGAATTTATCGAGTCTGATATTGATAAGAACTTAGGAGATAGCGAAATTGCTTATATCTATAAGTTCGGTGAAACCTCTGCCTATAGTGAAAACTTACACGACTTGATGAAATTTAAAAATGTAAATGATATTTTATCTTATATAAAAGATGATTATGGAAGATTTGTCTATCACAATCAGGTTTATTATTATTACACACTCCATAATGATGATGTTACCAAGATTGCCCTTACTAACGATAGTTATATATTAAAAACAAAGACAGATATTCTAAATTCAATTCTACCAGTAGTATTAATAACATTCCTAATAATTGCCTTTTTACTAATATTGTGGAGCAGTATCATTGTTAAAAAAATCGAAAGATTAAAACAAAAAATTGATCATATTGATGATGATACTTATGACCACTCCCTATCATTTGCCGTTGAAGATGAAATAAAATCTTTAGAAATGGCAATCGAAGATATGCGGGTTTCTTTGAAAAACCAGGAAGAATACCGCAATCAAATGTATCAAAATATATCACATGACTTTAAGACACCTCTCACCGTTATAAAGTCATATATTGAAGCATATCATGATGAAATGGAAGATGCTTCAACCGTGTTATCTGTTATTAGTGAACAAACAGATAAACTAGAATTAAAAGTACATTCACTTTTATATTTAAATAAACTAGACTATTTAAAAGATAATATGAAAAAAGAGTATACCGTAGTTGATATGAAAAAAATAGTAGAAGCTGCAATTCGTGAATTCAAATTTCGAAGACGCGATGTCAAGTTTATTGTTTCTTTTGATAAAAATAGTAAATTCTATGGAACGGAAGAATACTTTGAAACGATAATCGATAACCTCTTAGCTAACTTTTTACGGTATGCTGATAAGACGATTAAGATAACTGCCAAGAATAATCGTTTAACTTTATACAATGATGGTCCAAATATTGAAGCTTCTTTACTTGATGGAATATTTACTCCGTTCCGGAAAGGTATAAAAGGAGAGTTTGGACTAGGTCTATCCATAGTTAAAAAGACATTACTACTTATGGATTATGACATTACAATTAAAAACGAGAAGAAAGGTGTATCCTTTCATATATTTAAGACTTCTAATAAATAGGAGTCTTTTTGGTTATGTTAATACTGGGTGATAAAAATGAAAATATTAATTACAGGTGGTCTTTCAGGATTGGGTTTTAGTGTTGCAAAGTGTCTTTCTCTTAAAGGACACATTGTTTATCTTGGTGTTAGAACAAAGAAGGAGGAAGACTATCTAAATGAGAAACTAAAAAGAGAAAAGTTAATAATGTTTCCCTTGGTTCTTGACCTTACGACTGATAATTATACTATTCCTAGTGATATTGATATTCTTTATCTAAACGCTTCTATCGGAAAGGGTGGTAGTGTTTTAGAGTTAAATAGTAACTATCTAACTGATACTTTTAATGTTAATATCTTAGGAAATGTTAGATTAATAAAGAAATACTTAGAAAATAGAAAAAAGGGGAGAATAGTAATAACTTCTTCACTTGCAGGGTTTCTTCCTCTTCCTTATTTATATAGTTATACTTATACTAAGTTAAGTCTTTATCATTTAGCAAATACTTTAAGACTTGAGTGTTTATATCAAGGCTTAGATGTTAGGATTACAACTATTCTACCAGGTGCTTATTATACAGGGTTTAATCAAGTAATGATTGATAATAAAGATAAATCTGATTTTGTCTATGAAGCTAAAGCATTGAAGATGACGAAGTATCAACATTTATTATTTGATTTAATCGAGAAGAAAGACTTAACAAAATTTGCTAAGATAGTTAGTAAGAAAATAACTAAAGAAAAACCACCTTTCATTATCTCTATACCGTTAGAACAGTACCTTTTCACAAAGTTGTATTTACTTATTAACTGGTTGCTATTTCTTTAAAATATCAGTATAATATCTCTTATGGTTGTGATAAAATGAAGGAAAAAATAATTAAAGAACAAGAATATAAATCGACAAAAAACGCAATTGATTTATCAGATAATATTATTAAGAAGTTAGAAGAAAAGGAAAAAGAACTGAAAGAAGTTGATAGTGCTAGGGAAGAGAAGAGTAAAGAAATTAGACTTTTCTATGACCTTAATGATGAGATTAGAAAAGAAAGTGATTTATTTAATTCTTTTAGTAAAGAAATGGAAGCAAAGATTAATAAAATAGATATTCCTAAGAAACATAATAATGAGGCAAAGAAACTTTTCTATTTAATGTTAGCAATGGAATTATATCGTAAGACACCAAAGAAAGCTTCACTATCTTTTATTCTAGTAGAAAGTTATTTATTATCGAAGGTTTTAGAAAATACTTATAATGATAATACTAATTATCAAGCTATTTGTGAGGACTTTCAGAAAGAAATTCTAAAAGGAATAGATGATATTGATAGCTTCATTAAGAAAATAGATACTAATTTTGATACTATTACTAAGATGGAAAAAGAATTAAAAAGTAAATATAAAGACTATTTAGATACAGTACCTTTTAAAGACCTATTTATAGATTTAGAAAATGTAACTGATATGTTAAAAACTAGAAGAGGGGAACTAGTGGATATTCATAAATCTCTTGATGAAAATTATAAATTAACAGAAATGAAAATTAAGAAGTTAGCATATAATTAAATTGACGAAATGAAAAAAGTATGTTAAAATAAGCAACGTACAAAAAAGGGGGAGTAAGTATGGAAATGGAGTTTTTAGCAGCACTTAATTCTAAAACAATTAGTGATAAATATGATGAGACTTATTTTTATGACATCATATCTAGTATTAAGGAATTTTGTCAAGCTAGCGATGTATTTCTAATTAGTCCTTATTCTAAAAGAAAAACTGATAGTGACAATCCCTTTGCTAGCGAAGTAGAAATTAATGCTGATGATTATGTTGTTAGTTTTGCAGAAGATAAAGCAGGTAAGCTAATTTTACGGGATATGCAAAAAAAGCTAGAGAATGAACCATTCTTCAACATGTTTTTAGGAGCAATACTAGCTAATATGTTTAAAAATGCTAATATGATTGAAAAGCTTAAAAGTGAAAAGTATATTGATAGTTTATTAAATGTTTATAATAGACGTGCTTATGATGAGTTATTAGCGCAAAATAATCTTTATAATAATATAGGAGTAGCATTTGTAGATGCCAATGGGTTAGGAATAGTTAATAATAAATATGGCTATCAAAAAGGTAATGAATTATTAAAAAATGTTACTATTACTGATTGTGAAGTATCAAGTGACTTAGGTTATTGTAAAGTATATGTAACAGTGATGAATGATGAGGAAAAAGGAGCAACACTAAAAGCATTAAATGATGCTAAGAGTTTCTTAAGAGGGGAGTTAAGTAAAAGAATAGATATTAGACATACTCCAGAATTAACGTTTATATATGATGATTCTATCGCTTATGGCTCTAGAATTGATGAAGTATTAGAAAAAATAGAGGATGAGAAGAATGAATTATCAAGTTCTAATAAATAGAGAAAATGAATATGAAAAACAAGATTTTCAAAATGCTAAGTATGCAACTTATACTAATAGTTTAGGAGAAGATATCATCTTAGAAAAAAGGACATTACAAGCATTTTTTAATCTACAAAGTGAATTTATGGCAGATATTAAACTAGATATAAATAGTGGGTATCGAACAATAGAAGAACAAGAAAAAATTTATAATGAAGATAAAACTTATGCGACAGAACCAGGTTTTAGTGAACATCATTCTGGACTTTGTTTTGATTTATTTTTAATTGATAATGGGGTAGTAGTAGATGATAATGAAACACTAAAAAGTGATAAGTATCAAGAATTTTTCAAAAAAGTAGAGAAGAAAGCTAGTAAATATGGACTTATTTTAAGGTATCCATTAGGTAGAGAAGTAATAACTACTTATCCATATGAGCCTTGGCATTATCGTTATGTTACTATTTCTACTGCAAAGATTATTTATGATAAAAAAATAACTTTAGAAGAGTATCATAGGTTATTCCGTCGTAGTGGTATCTTATTACTTAATAAGAAAAAAGGTATGACTTCAAGAGATGTAGTTAATATAGTTAGTAAAAGATTTGATACTAAGAAAGTAGGACATAATGGAACACTTGATCCATTAGCAACTGGTTTATTAGTAGTAACTATTAACAATGCTACTAAAATTAATGAGTTTTTAACTGCGTATGAGAAAGAGTATGAAGCGAAAGTACTTATTGGAACTAGAACAGATACAGGTGATGTTACTGGTAAGGTCTTAGCAAAAGAAGAAGTAACTTTATCAAAAGAGCAAATAGTAAAGATGATAAATGAATTTCCAAAAGAGTATTTGCAAGAAGTACCAATTTATTCAGCTGTTAAGATTAATGGAAAGAAACTATATCAATATGCTAGAAATGGTGAAGCAGTAGAACTTCCAAAAAGACAAGTTGAAATAAAAAGTCTAGAATTACTAGCAACAACTCCAACAACATTTTCTTTTAGAACAACCGTATCTAAAGGTTGCTATATAAGAAGTATGATTGAAGATATGGGAAAAATACTAGGAGTACCTCTTACAATGTCTGCTCTTAAAAGAACAAAACAAGGTGATTTTTCTTTAAAAGATGCTTACAACTTAGCAGAAGTAAATGAAAATGTAAAACTTATCTCTATTACAGATGCTTTACAAGTGAAGACTGAAGAGTTAGATAAAAACTTAGCAAAAAAAATTAAATCTGGTAATAAAATAAGAATAGATGAAAATATGGTTTTATTCTTAGAAGATGGTAAAGAGCTAGCTTTATATTTAAAGATGGGTGAATATGCTAAACCTTTAAAAATGTTTAGTACTAAATAGGAAAAATCTTCTTATTGTTAAATGTCAAAGATTATGATATTATTAAAATGTCAAGAATACTGATAATAAACAATAAGGAAGGTAGGAGACAGTTGTGGTAGTAGTAAAAGACTGTCAACAATTAAATTTTGATAT
>ERZ859923.1388-NODE-1388-length-10106-cov-1.989354_pt1 | contig 10106 bp, 8 predicted proteins | sample MGYA00510116_ERZ859923 | MGnify/ENA primary metagenome ERZ859923 (study PRJEB30046, sample SAMN00715168) | human gut metagenome | study: EMG produced TPA metagenomics assembly of the A metagenome-wide association study of gut microbiota in type 2... | reverse complement strand
CATGGACCTTCAGTCGGCGATTAACAGGCTTGGACAGGACATTATCGTAGCTCATACGGCGGCGCGGAAAATATCCGAAATGTTTATGATTATGTTCTCGGTATTCGGACAGACTATGGCGACATACTGCGGACAAAATATGGGCGCCGGGCGTATAGACCGCGTCAAAAAAGGTATATGGCTGGCACTTTTATATACCTGTATTTGGTGTATGCTGACCGTTGTGGCAAGTTATACTATCGGTGCAGGGCTGGTTGGACTGGTTACGGGAAGTAAAAATGAAGTCGTGATACACACGGCAACGGTGTATCTGAAATTCAATACCGTATTTTACTGTGTGACGGCGGTCATCTGCATTTTAAGAAATGCAATGCAGGGGCTTGGCGAGCGCATCACTCCGCTGGTGTCGAGTTCCCTTGAAATGATAGGTAAAATCATTATTGCAGCGGCACTTGTGCCGAGAATCGGTTACAACGGTGTTATCGTTGCAGAGCCGCTGGTGTGGTTTATTATGGTCATACCGCTGGTTGTAAGAATTTATACCATGCCGGTGATGCGCAGGAAAAAACAGACCTTATAATATGATCTCAGGGTCAAAAGCCTGCACGTAGGCAGGGCTTTAGAGAAATACAAAAATAGCGGTAAAACCGCTAAGGAGGAGTTTTATGGAACAGATGATGGAGTATGTCCCAAATATGTATGCAACATTTTGGGCATTGGTACCGCCGCTGGTAAGGCTGAGTATGACGGGGCACAGGATTATGATGTTATATTAAGATGTACAGAAAAAGCCCGTAAGACTAGGCATATTGCCAAGATATTATATCATTGGAGAATGCATGATAATTCTACAGCAGCTAATCCTGCAAGTAAGGCATACTGCCATGAAGCAGGAAGAAAGGCTGTTGAGGATCATCTTAAGAGACTTGGAATACCGGGTAAGGTTGAACTTAGCAAGTTATTTGGAGGAAGCAGGGTTATATATGAAACACCGGGAAATCCTCTTGTTTCAATTGTAATTCCTAATAAGGATCATATTGATGATCTTGATAAATGTGTACGTTCACTGTTTAATGTCAATACTTATAAGAATATAGAAGTTATTATTGTTGAGAATAACAGTACGCAGAAAGAAACATTTGAATATTATGACAGTATTCAGAAAGAATATTCTGATGTCAGGGTATTGATGTGGAAGAGTGGATTTAACTATTCTGCAATTAATAATTTTGGTGTCAAGGAAGCAAAGGGTGATTACATTTTACTTCTTAATAATGATACAGAGATGATTGCTCCGGATTCTATATCAGACATGCTTGGTTACTGCATGCGTCCGGATGTAGGAATCGTTGGTGCCAAGTTATTGTATCCGGATGGAACAATACAGCATGCCGGTGTAATTATCGGTCTTGGTGGAATTGCAGGACATGCATTTATTGGATTAGATGCTAACCAGTACGGATATATGTCAAGGGCATATCTTTCAAGCGATTATTCTGCAGTTACGGCTGCATGCCTTATGATATCCAAGGATATCTATAACGAAGTTGGCGGGTTATGTGAAGAATATGCTGTTGCATTCAATGATGTTGATTTCTGTATGAAAGTCAGAAGTAAGGGATATCTTGTGGTTTATGACGCATTTTCACAGTGGTATCATTATGAATCTAAGTCAAGAGGTTATGAGGATACTGAAGAAAAGCAGTTAAGATTCAAGGGTGAGATTGAGACGTTCAAGAGTAAATGGCAGAAAGAATTAGATGAAGGAGATCCTTTCTATAACAGGAATTTCCCTCTTAATACAGAGTCATATACACTGGAATTAGAGTAATTATTAGAGGTAAAGATGTTTTTAACGAGAGCAGCGCAGATTATTGGAAAAGAAGGCTTTAAGACATTCGGATATGCATTACACCAGAAGATGCATCAGAATATGACAGATGTGAAAGCCTATGGCAATTATCAGAAAAATATTGCACCAAAACAGCGTATTACTGATAATAAGGCAGATTGTGTAGAAATATGCAGTCATTGTGAGAACTATGAAAGCCTGATGGCAGAAGTGTCTGGCATGAATGCTGAATATATTGCTGTGTGTGATGAAAACTGTGAATTTGATAAAGAGTTTGCAGGGATTGTATCGCATTATATAAGGACTCAGAAAAAGGCTGGGCGAAATCTTAGCTATGTATACACAGATTCAGAACAATATGATTCGCAAGCTGGATGTATGCTTCCAAATTGTAAGCCCGATTATTCATGGGATACGCTGCTGTCTTATAATTATATTGGAAATGCTTTTACAGCCGAAAAGAATATGCTGATTGATGCAATTAATGGATGTATGAAGAATCAGGGAGAGGGCAGTAAGGTTAATTATTATGAATTGTCTTTAATAATTCTTTCAAAGTGTAAGACGTCAGATGTTGGGCATATCCATCAAGTGCTTGTTAAGGACATAAGAACTGACAGTAAATCATACAGGACTGCTGATGACGGAATGGCAGCTTTTAAGAAAATGATTCTGGAAAGTTCAGAAATTAATGTGAACATCGTAGCAGATAAGCATGATTCAGCAGTTGAGCATGTGCATTATATTACGAATGAATATGATCTGGTGAGTATAATTATTCCATCAAAGGATAATCCAGACATATTAAAATGCTGTTTACAGAGTATCCGCAAGTTCACGAAATATATTAATTACGAAATTGTTGTTGTTGATAACGGAAGTAATGACAGCAACAGAAAAGAGTATGAGAAGCTTGTAGATACATTTGAAGGACAGGCATCATATGTGTATGAAAAGGCAGATTTTAATTTCTCACATATGTGTAATATTGGAGCAGCTAAAGCAAAAGGTAATCTGTTGCTGTTCCTTAATGATGATATTGAAATAATCGGACAGGATTATGAAGACACAGACTGGCTTTCAGTACTTGTCGGACAGGCAAAGCAGGAAAGTACCGGCGCGGTTGGTGCAAAGCTTCTGTATCCGGACTCATCATATATCCAGCATGTGGGTGTAATTAATTATGAATCAAGCTGTTTTGCACATCTGTATGCGAAGGCAGTTGATGATGAGAATATCAAGGCTCACAGGAATTACGCTGATTATGACTGCCTGTGTGTTACAGGAGCATGCTTTATGATTGAGAAGGCTAAATTCGATAAAGCTGGTGGATTTGATGAAGCATTTGAAGTAACACATAATGATGTTGATATATGCCTGACTTTGTATGAACAGGGATATTACAATGTCTTAAGAAATGACGTGGTCCTTTTTCACCATGAATCATTCTCAAGAGGTGATGATGAGGTTGATGAAGAAAAGAACAGACGTAATATGCATGCAAGGGATATGACATATGAAAAACATCCAAAGCTTGAGAAATATGACCCTTTCTATAGTCCGCTTCTTACGCAGACGGAGAATAACTACAGATTCGGAGATGAGATATATTCTGTAATATACAGAAAACCTCAGAAAGCTGACAGATTAAGGCCGGCTGCAGGATATATGGAAGTATCACCTACAGTTAAGGTGACAGAAACAGGGTATCATGATGATATGCAGCTTAGGGGATTTGCATATAACGGAAATAAAGTGTATTATAATCCCGTAATTTTTCTGTGGAATGAACAGAATTGTTATAGGATTAAGGTACAGTCAGTATGTGACAGAGTATTTCATTTAAGAAAAGGTGTGGATAAGAACATTAACTATGCACCGTTTTTTTGTGGAATAGATACAACGGATATGGAAAGCGGCACATATAGATGTGCTATCAGAGCTGATGGTAAATATTATGATGCACAGACAGATGTCGTAATTGATGGTTAAAACAATATGGCAGAACAAGGAGGAATTTATGAAGACTACAGCACTTATTATGGCAGGTGGTAAGGGAGAGCGATTCTGGCCAAAGAGCCGTGTTAATATGCCAAAACAGTTCCTTTCTCTTACAGATGACGGAAAGACTATGATACAGCTCACGGTAGAGCGAATCAGCCCATTGGTTGATATTAAGGATGTTTATGTTGCTACTAACAAGAACTACAGAGAACTTGTAAAGCAGCAGCTTCCAGGTATTCCAGAGGAGAATATCTTATGTGAGCCTGTTGGAAGAAATACAGCACCATGTGTAGGTCTTGGAGCAGTTCATGTTGCAAGCAAATATGATGATGCAGTTATGATTGTACTTCCATCAGACCACCTTATTAAGAATAATGAGGTGTTTGCAGATACATTTAAAGAAGCTGTTCAGATTGCAGAAGAGGGGGCTAACCTTGTAACGGTAGGTATTACTCCGAATTATCCAGAGACAGGCTATGGTTATATTAAGTATAATCAGGATGACAAGAAGAATAATGCTTATTCAGTTGAAAAGTTCGTTGAGAAGCCAGACCTTGAGACAGCTAAATCATACCTTGCTGACGGAACATATCTGTGGAACAGTGGAATGTTCGTATGGAAGGTATCTACAATATTAGACTGCTTTAAGAAGTTCATGCCGGATACATATGAAGGCTTATTAAAGATTAAGGCAGCAGTTGGAACAGCAGATGAAAATGCAGTGCTTGAGGCAGAATTCCCTAATCTTGAGTCACAGTCAGTTGACTACGGTATTATGGAGAAGGCAGATTCTATCTACACACTTCCAGGCAACTTCGGTTGGGATGATGTAGGTTCATGGCTTGCAGTAGGAAGAATCAAGAAGAATGATGATAACAGCAATGTAATTAACGGCAATGTAGTTGCAGTTAATACTAGGGGCTGTGTAATAGAAGGTGGCGAAAAACTTATTGCCACAGTTGGTTTAAGAGATATCGTAGTTGTTGATACTAATGATGCAACTCTTATTACAACTAAAGAGAATGCAGGCGAAATCAAGCAGGTGCTTGCAAAGCTTCGTGAAGAAGGAAAGAATGAGTATCTGTAGAAGATAGTATGAAAATACATATGCTTAAAACAAGGCGTTTGGAGGAACTATAATGACAAAGGAACATGTCAATACTAATCATACATTTGCGATATGCGCTTATAAGGAGAGTCCATATCTTGAAGAGTGTATTACATCACTTATGGAACAGACTGTAAAGTCAGAGATATTTATTGCTACATCTACACCTAATAAGTATATTGACGACATAGCAGCAAAATATAATTTAAAGGTGTATGTCAATGAGGGAGAAAGCGGAATTACACAGGATTGGAATTTTGCTTATTCTAAAGTACAGACAGATTATGTCACTATAGCTCATCAGGATGATAAATATGCGCCTGAATATGTAGAGAATCTGTTAGCGTATACAGCTAAAGCTAAAAAGCCGCTGCTTTTCTTTACCGATTATGCAGAGATAAGAAATGGCGAGATTGTAACAACCAATAAGATTCTTAAAGTAAAGAGAATAATGCTTTTCATAATGCGTCCAAAGGCAATGTGGGGAAGCAGATTTATAAGAAGAAGAGTGTTATCGCTTGGCTCACCAATATGTTGTCCATCAGCAACATATTACAGACCTAATCTTATGAAGCAGGTATTCCTTAATGGATTCAGAGCTGATGAAGACTGGGAAGCATGGGAGAGATTATCAAAGCTTAAGGGAGACTTTATATTCTGTAATAAGATACTCACATATCACAGAATACATGAGGACTCAGAGACAACTAAGATTCTTAATGATAATAAGAGATCTGAAGAAGATTACATTATGTATCAGAAGTTCTGGCCCAAATGTATTGCTAAAATGCTTACTAAGGCATACAGCAAGAGTGAAGAATCTAATAATATGAAGCAGGGATAGGAGTTAACGATGAAAGAATACGATGAGGCAACCCTTAAAAAGGTACAGCAGACAGAGATGGAAATTCTTAGAGATTTCATCAAAGTGTGTGACGAGAATAATCTTACATGGTTTGGTGATGCCGGATCAGGAATCGGGGCAATAAGACATAAGGGATTCATTCCATGGGATGATGATATTGATGTAATGCTTCCTAGAAAAGATTTCGACAAGATGATGGAAGTTATTAAAAGAGATTACAGCGATAAGTATTCAATTGCCAATGTTGAAACAATGAAGAATTATCCATTGATGACAACAAGAATTATGATGAAAGGAACAACATTTATAGAGGAACCTCTTAAGAATATCAAATGTGATCTTGGAATATTCCTTGATGTGTATCCGCTTGATAATATATCAGATGATGAGGAAGAACTTAAAAAGCAGGCTAAAGCTGCCTGGTTCTGGAGCAAGCTTCTTATTCTCAGACATGTTGCGTTCCCGGTACTTCCTTATAAGGGAGTTAAGGCTAAGATAACACATATTGCAACAGCAATTATTCATGCCGGACTTGTTGTGTTCAGAATTTCACATAACTGGATTGCTGGCAAATGCTTAAAGATTGCATCAAGATATAATGATGTGGATACTAAGAGAATGGCATTCTTATTTGATACAGATCCATATTATCATATAATGTTAAAGGATGAGATATATCCATTACAGATGTATGATTTTGAAGATATTAAGATGCCTCTTCCAGCCAACGAAGATGAGAAGTTAAGAAATATGTATGGAGATTATATGCAGCTTCCTCCAGTTGAAAAGAGAAAGAATCATTACCCATATAAATTGGAATTTAAAGACTAAGAGGTATATATGAATATTATTTCAAGAATAATGGGTGTGGATAAGACACCAGAAGATAAGTACAAATATATCTGGTTTACAATGGGAACAGCATGTTTCGCACTTGCCACTATTGTTATGACAATTGTTATAAGCCGTTTCTTAGGTGAGGCTAAAGCGGGAATGTTCTCGATTGGTCTTTCAATTGCACAGTGGCTTGTTACAATAGCCTATTTCGAAATAAGAACATATCAGGTTACTGATGTTAAGAATGAGTATCCTTTTGGATATTATTTCACTTTAAGACTTATGATGTGTCTTATAACATTTCTGGCAAGCATAGTATACGTTGTATTTAACGGCTACAGTCCGGAGAAAGTTACTGTTATATTGCTTGTATGTATCTATAAGATACTTGATTCGGTAGCTGATACATTTGAAGGTGAATTCCAGAAAGAGGAAAGAATAGATATGTCCGGTAAATCAGAGTTTTACAGGATATTCTTCAGTATACTGGTTCTTGTTGTAACAGTAATTATAACAAGAAATCTGATATTCTCTCTGATATGTATGAATGTAGTTGCATTGCTTATAATTCTGTGTCTTGATGCATCTGTTGCAGCAGGCAGGGTTAAGATATGTATTGTCAGGGATTACAGAAGAGTTTTCGTACTTTTTAAAGTGTGTCTGCCTCTTGCTATAAGCACATTTTTAAGTAACTATATTATCAATTCATCGAAATTATCTGTTGACAGAATGTTAGGTGATGCAGCACAGCTGTATTATACGGCGGTATTCATGCCTAATATGGTAATTAATCTGTTTAGTGGTATAATATTTAAGCCGATGCAGACATCAATGGCTGTTAATTATTATGAGAAGAAGTATAAGAATTTCTGGCACATAATATTCAGGATGTTTGCTATAATAGCAGGATTTACACTTATATGTGAGGTCGGGGCATATATACTGGGAATACCGGTTCTGTCATGGCTTTATGGTGTTAATCTTAAGGATTACAAGATGACACTGCTTCTGCTTCTGTTATGTGGAGGCGTTAATGCGGTCAATATAATATTCTATTATGTACTTGCCATAATGCGTAAGCAGAAATACATGACTATTCTGTATCTTATTGTATGCGGAGTTGCGCTGATTATTATGGATCCGATTACAGGCAGACTTGGTCTTAACGGAGCTGCACTCGGCTATCTGATACTTGTTGTGTTATTAGGCGTATTATTGATGGGATATATCTTATACCAGATTAGAAAGGATAGAAAAAGACAATGAGCCAGAATGAACAGTATGATCCAAAGGTTTTGAGAAAGTTACAGCTTGCAGAATTAGAGGTGTTTAAAGATTTTATTAAAATATGTGATGAGAACGGACTTTCATATTTCCTGTTTGCAGGATGTGCAATCGGAGTTGAGAGACATAAAGGATTTATTCCATGGGATGATGATATAGATATCGGAATGCTCAGAGATGATTATGAGAAGGTTCTGAAGATATATAGAGAGAAATATACAGATAAGTATGTAGTTCTTGATATAGATTCACAGGAAACATTTCCTTTCTATAATGCAGAGATAGCAAGAATTGGAACTAAGAATATACCATATGTATTCAAGGATGCTAATGTTCCTATGGGAATTGATATTGCGCTTTATCCTTATGATAATGTTCCTGATGATGCCAAGAAGAGAAGAAGACAGAGATCATCAGTATTCTTCTGGAGCAAGTTAAGAATATTAAGAGAATTCAAGAAACCTGTGCTTTTCATGCATGGATGGAAGAGAAAAGTTGTAAGTGCAATGTGTATAGTAATGAACAGATTACTTACATGGACACATTTCTCAAGAAAATTCATCAACAGACGTTATATGAAGAGCGCACTTAAGTATAACAATGAGAAGACAAGATGGGTTGCATGTTTCTTTGGTGAGATGGATCCTTTAAAGCAGGCTATAAAGTTAGATGACCTGTTCCCATTGGTTGAAAAGCCATTTGAAGATATAATGGTTAAAGTCCCTAAGAATAATGATGTATTTCTTAAGAGAATGTTTGGCGATTATATGAAGATGCCACCAGTAGAGAGCAGAAAGAATCATGTACCTGAGGTTCTGGAGTTCGGACCATTTGATGAGGAACTGAAAGATATTGATATTTAAAGCATGGACAATTATGGAGAAAATATGAAAAAACTTATAATAATTCCAGCATATAACGAGAGCGAAAGTATAGAGAAGACAGTCAGAGATATTATAGAGAATGCACCATCATTTGATTATGTAGTTATCAACGACTGCTCAACTGATAATACACGACAGATATGTGAAGATAATGGATTTAATATTGTTAATCTGCCAGTTAATCTGGGAATAGGCGGAGCTGTTCAGACAGGATATCTGTATGCAGAAAGATATGGATATGATATTGCTGTACAGGTAGATGGTGATGGACAGCATGATGCGAAATTCCTTGGAGAGATGGCTGATTATCTTGAAAAGAATGACCTTGATATGGTTATAGGTTCAAGATTCATAGAAAAACAGGGATTCCAGTCATCTAAGGCAAGACGAATTGGAATTAACTATTTCACTGGCTTGATAAAGTTATGTACAGGTCAGAAGATAACAGACCCTACATCAGGATTAAGACTTATAGGAAGACGTACAATAGTACAGTTTGCCAAGAAGTATCCTAAGGATTATCCAGAGCCGGAAACAGTTGTGGCAATATTAAAGAAAGGTTTCAAGGTGGCTGAGATTCCAGTTGTCATGAGAGAAAGACAGGGCGGAAGCTCATCAATAACACTTAAGAAATCAGTATATTATATGGTTAAGGTTACACTGGCAATATTGTTTGAGAATTTCAGAGGAGATAAGCATAGATGAGTATAAGAATTAAATGCGTTATAATTGTTGTTCTTATATTAGGACTGTTAAAGATATTAGGTCTTATCAAGAAGAACAAACTGGAATTAAAATATGCACTTTCATGGCTTTTTCTGGAGGTTGGAATATTAATAATTACATTAATACCTAATCTTCTTAATGTTATATCAAAGGCACTGGGAATATATAATGAGATTAATATGTTGTTCTTTTTAGGGTTTGTCTTTATTATACTTGTTATATTCTCGCTTACAATGTCGCTTTCAAGAAACTCGGAAAGAGTAAGAAAGATGGTACAGGAGATTGCATTGAATAGTTATGCTAATGATAAGAAGGAATCGGGTGAAATAACAAAGGAAGTTTAATGGTATTATTTGGAGGATATAATGTCAGAAGTTAAAATGATTAACAAAAGAAAAAAACTTATAGTAACTTTTATAATAATGCTGATACTGGTATTTTTATTTAACAGAGCTATGTACTGGTCAGAATTCAGTACATGGAAAAATAAATTGTTTGTTGGTGTAATAAGCATATTTGGTGTTATATGTATACCATTATTGCTAT
>ERZ859923.1385-NODE-1385-length-10111-cov-1.689439_pt1 | contig 10111 bp, 10 predicted proteins | sample MGYA00510116_ERZ859923 | MGnify/ENA primary metagenome ERZ859923 (study PRJEB30046, sample SAMN00715168) | human gut metagenome | study: EMG produced TPA metagenomics assembly of the A metagenome-wide association study of gut microbiota in type 2... | reverse complement strand
AGAATTGTATGTACAGATTCAGGAAGAGAATAAACAGGCAGGAAGTGCCGTGGATGTAGAAGCGCTGAAAGGATTGTTTCAGAAATAACATGCCGAACGGTTAATTTATTTTCGGAAAATCCGATATATTATATAGAAAGCGGGTACAGGATGTGCCAAGACGCTTAAGGGACTTGCAGAGTATAGCACACGGAGGTGTAAGAAAATGGATATGGATGTTATAAGTGGAGTAAACAGGACTACGGAAAGTGCATCGCCGGATGTAACCCGTGTAGATGCAGGTAAGGCGGTTGCCGTACAGAAGACAACGGCAGCACCAAGTAATGTTACAGGACAAACAGGGCAGACAAGTGGACAGGAGTCTGATGCAAAGCAGGGAATGCCATTTGATGGGAAGGATCCTGCTAAGAGTACAATAGATTCTGCGGTTTCCAGTGCAAATAATCGCATGGTGAGTACCCGATGCGAGTACTCGTATGATGAGGCAACCAAGCGAGTGTCGATCAAAGTGTTTGACAAAACAAGCGATAAGCTGATTCGCGAAGTGCCGCCGGAAGAGGCTTTAAAATGAGAAACTTGTGGACAAAAATAAAAAAATGCCTCCAGGCGGAAATGCTTCAGAAGATGTGGGAGTTGGCTGGTTTGATCGTGGATGAAAAGCGCTAATGGTAAAAATCAGAATGTAAATAATTACATAGTGCGGTTATGTCGGCGATATATAGGCACTTAGAAAGGTGAGGATATTATGGCGATTAGAATGTCAGGTATGATTTCCGGTTTGGATACGGAATCGATTGTAAAGTCTTTGATGGAGACACAGCAAGCTAAGAAGACCAAGATAGAGTCTAAGAAGCAGAAATTAGAGTGGCAACAGGAGATTTGGTCCGGTCTGAATACGAAAATGTATAGCTTTTATAAAGATTATGCCGGTAAGCTTCGTTTTCAGTCTAATTATCAGACGAAGAAAGCAACATCTTCCGATTCAACGAAAGTGACAGTATCTGCAAATAGCAGTGCGACAAAAGGTACCTATCGCGTCAATGTGAAGAGCCTTGCAGCGGCACAGTATGTTACAAGTGCCAAGATTTCTTCTTATGAGACTACTAATGATCAGGGTGAGAAGATTACAAACAAGGTTACTTCTTCCACAAAACTTTCTGATCTTGGCATGACGGCTGATGGCACGAAGCAGATTCAGATCAAGACGGCAGATCAGACAGTCAGCATGACGGTAAATGCAGATACTACGATTAGTGATTTTGTTGATAATTTGAAATCGGCAGGCTTAAATGCATCTTTTGATGAGGGGCAGGGCAGATTCTTCATCGGTGCAAAGGATAGTGGTTTAGATCAAAAGTTTGAGATCAAGATGATGGCATTTACGCAGGAGCAGTTAAATGCGCAACAGACTGTCAACAATGCCGTAAAATATGATAGTTTGACAGCAGCACAGAAGAATAGTGTGCTGGACGTATTAGATAGTATACAAAATGACACATCTTCGGATAAGATTGATTCGGCAGTTGCCTCTCTGATGGAAGTATCGGATGCACAGGCAAAATCTGAGGTGACCGGATATTACCGTAACCAGATTGTTACAGAATTGGAAACAAAATATTTCAAAAAAGATGAAAATGGCAATAATGTGATAACGGACGATGCCAAACAGGCATTGATCAACGCCGGGAAGCTAGAAGAAAAAGATGATGCGTCACATACACAAGAAGAGCTAGTCACATTAGCAAAACAATATATACAGGAAAATGCGGATAGTCAGATTGCCGGAGACGATTATCAGAGTAAGATTACGGAGGCGTTGACCAATGGTCTCAGTAATGATGAGATTACGATCCAGTCAGAAGAAACCCGTAAACAGACGATCACTGATGCAGTAACTGACTATGCAGCAGCTATGGCAAAAGGGGCCGGGGTCGAGACGGGATCCTCAGCAGAACTGCAGAAGATTGGTTTGGATACGATTGACGGTTCGGCAGTGCAGGAATCTGCTTCCGGTGTCGGCATGGTTGTTGTTGCAGCGGCAGATTCTGTAGTACAGGTAAATGGTGCAACATTGACGAGTTCCAAGACTTCTTTGAATGTAAATGGCTTATCCTTAGATCTTATGGATGTGACAGACGGAGAAGTGTCTATTACCGTTTCTGATGATACCGATGCGGTATACGATTCGATCAAAGAGTTTGTGACACAGTATAATTCGATTCTGAAAGAAATGAATACATTGTATAATGCGAAATCGGCGAGAAACTATGATGTGTTGACTGATGATCAGAAGGATGCGATGTCTGATGAAGAGGTAGAGAAATGGAATACAAAGATTAAGGATTCTTTGCTTCGTCGTGACAGCACTCTTGATGGACTTATTACAACGATGAGAAGTATTACCGGTAAATCGATCACTGCTTCGAACGGGAAGAAGTATTCTTTGGCAAATCTTGGTATTACTACAGGAACAGATTATAAAGAGTATGGTCAGCTTCATATTAAAGGAGATGAGGATGATTCGGTTTACTCTGATTCAACGAATACGCTGCAGGATCTTTTGAAAGAAGATCCGGACGTTGTGGCAGAAGTGATGGCAGGGCTTACCAACAACTTGTATGATGCATTAAATGAAAAGATGAAATCGACAACGATGAGCAGTGCTTTGACGTTCTATAACGATAAGGAAATGACAAAGCAGATGACTCAATATAAGAAAGATATTAAGAGTTGGGAAACAAAATTGCAGACGATGGAAGACCATTATTATAAACAGTTTTCAGCGATGGAAAAAGCATTGGCAAGCTTGAATTCACAGCAGTCATCCTTGTCAAGTTATCTTGGCAGCAACTAATACATGGAGGTAGATAAGAGGAATGGCAACATATAACAAGGCAGCAATGCAGTATCAGCGTAATGCGATTCAGACGGCATCACCGGCTAAGTTGACATTGATGTTGTATGATGGTGCGATCAAGTTCGCTAATATGGCGATTGAGGCAATCGATAAAGGCGATATTGAGAAAGCGAATAATAATATTATTAAAGTTCAAAATATTATTGTAGAGTTTCGTTCAACGCTTGATATGAAGTATCCGGTGGCGAAGGATTTTGAGGTCGTCTATGATTATATTTACCGTCGCTTGGTTGAGGCTAATGTCAAAAAAGACAAAGCAGTGTTAGAAGATGCGCTGCACCATATTAAGACAATGCGTGAGACGTGGAAAGAGGTAATGCGTATTAATAATGTGGTATGATCGATAGTGCAGAACAGATGTCAGAGGCATTGCTTTCTGAGCACAAGGTTATATAGAGTAACGGCATAGTGAAGTAGGAGAGTATTGATGGAGACGGCAACAGTATATTTATCCGCGTTGCAGGAATCGCTGCAAAAGAAACAACGGATCATGGAAGAACTGTTTACATTGACGCAACAACAAAGCGAAGTTTTGCAACAGGAAAACATGGACATAGATGTTTTTGAACAATTAATGGCACAGAAAGAAAAAGCGCTGGGAGAAATCAATATTCTGGATAAAGGGTTTGATAGTGTATATCACAAAGTCAGCCCATATCTTGAGCAAGATAAGCAGAGTTATCGCAGTGCAATCTTGGAAATGCAGAATTTGATCCGTGTCATTACTGATTGCGGTGTTAAGATCGAGGGGTTGGAACGCAGAAATCGGGAAGTGTTTCAACGGTATCTGTTGAAACAGCGCCAAGAGATTGGTAATTCCAGAGCGAGCAGCCGAACGGCAGTATCGTATTATCAGAATATGCCAAACCAACATCATGCTTGGCAGTCATATTTTTTGGATAAAAAGAAATAATAAGAAGACAACCTTTATGGTAAATAGAGGTTGTCTTTTTGTATTAACGCAACCTTTCAGCTCTAAATCGTACTCTCAGCTCTTATAATAAAGAGAGATTACAGAAGCAAACTAACCATCATGAAAATAATGACCGATAATGAACGAGTATGAGTGAAATAGAATGAATAATGGTTCGAATTATTTTGCTAATATGGCAAAACCGGCATAAAACACACGAAATATCTAGAAGAATGAAAAAAATAAGAGTAGTATTGTGCAATCTGCACAAAAAACAGTATGAAGATTTGTGATTGATTATGATTGATTATGAAAGAGTATGCGGTTATAATAAAATTATCATAAAGCAAATGATCGATCAGGCAAAGAAGAAAATAAATAGCTGAAGACAGCGGAAAGGAAGTTGTATGGTATATACAGTAACATTTAATCCATCAGTGGATTACATTGTGTCGGTGAACGATTTTGAACTGGGAATGACCAATCGCACTGCATCCGAACTGATGTTGCCGGGTGGCAAAGGAATTAATGTTTCTATTGTCCTTGGAAATCTCGGGATTGCGAACATAGCACTGGGATTCATGGCCGGCTTTACAGGAGACGAGATTGTGCGAATGTTGGAACAGGCAGGAGTTCAGTCGGATTTCATCAAACTTGAGCATGGTATATCACGTATCAATCTGAAATTAAAGAACATTGATGGAACAGAGATCAATGGACAAGGACCGGATATCGGACAACAGCAGATTGATCAGCTGATGGGTAAACTTGATCAGCTCAATACAGATGATGTGCTTGTTTTGGCAGGAAGTATTCCAAGCTCGATGCCGGATGATATTTATCAGCAGATCTTGAAACGTTTGTTTGATAAAAATATGACAATCGCAGTTGATGCCACTAAAGATTTGCTGCTAAATGTATTAGAATATCATCCGTTTTTGATCAAACCGAATCATCATGAATTGGGTGAGATCTTTGGGGTAACATTGTCAGAGTGGAGTGATGTTATTCCATATGCAAAGAAGCTACAGGAACGTGGAGCTAAAAATGTATTAGTTTCTATGGGTGGTAAAGGGGCAGTTCTTATTGCAGAGAATGGGCAGATCATTGCAGGAGAATCCTCTAAGGGCGTAGTCAAAAACACTGTGGGAGCGGGAGATTCCATGGTTGCAGGCTTTATGGCCGGCTGGATGCAGAAGAGAGATTACGAACATGCATTCCGTATGGGCCTTGCCAGTGGAGGTGCCAGCGCTTGCTCTGAAAATTTGGCAACAAGACAGGAAATTGAAACGGAATATGAAAAAACCGCAGTGCATTATTTATAATGTATGGGAAGGAAAGGTGATCATATGAGAATTACAGACTTATTAGACAAAAACAGCATTTGTCTGGATGCTTCGCCAGCGGACAAGACAGAGGCATTGAATCAGATTGTGTCACTTATGGGCAAAAGTGGTAAGATCAATGATATTGAAGCTTACCGCAAGCAGGTTTTTCTTCGTGAAGAGGAGAGCACGACCGGAATTGGTGAGGGCATTGCGATTCCACATGGTAAATGCGATGCAGTTACAAAGCCGGGACTTGCAGCAATGGTAGTCAAGGATGGTGTTGATTTTGATTCTTTGGACGGCGAACCGGTAACGTTACTATTTTTGATCGCAGCACCAAACACAGAGGACAATGTCCATTTGGATGTACTTAGCAAATTATCAGTGCTTATGATGGATGAGGATTTTTCAGAATCACTCCGCAATGCTAAGACAGTCGATGAGTTTTTGAACATTATCGACAAGGCAGACGATGAGAAACCGGACATTGATGAAAGGTTAGAGACAGCTCAGGCAGCAAAGGTGTTGGCCGTTACTTCCTGTCCGACAGGAATTGCACATACGTATATGGCGGCTGAAGGCTTGGAGAAAGCAGCAAAAGCAGCAGGGATTGCCATTAAGATCGAGACACGCGGATCCGGTGGTGCTAAGAATGTGTTGACACAGCAGGAAATTGACGATGCGGACTGTATTATTGTAGCAGCAGATGCACAGGTGCCAATGGAGCGTTTTGATGGTAAGCGTGTGATAGAATGTCAGGTTTCAGATGGAATTAACAAGGCAGATCAGTTGATCGAGAGAGCAACGTCTGGAGATGCTCCGCTATATCATGCAGCAAATGCTCCGGCCCGCAGCGAGAATGCAAAATCCGGTGGCAGTATTGGACATCAGATCTATACACAACTTATGAATGGTGTATCACATATGCTTCCATTTGTCGTTGGAGGCGGTATTCTTATAGCATTAGCATTTCTGATCGATGGTTTGTCAGTCGATATGAATTCCTTATCTGTTGCGGATCGTGGAAATTTTGGTACGATCACACCGGTTGCTGCAACATTAAAGGGAATTGGTGATATTGCCTTTGGCTTGATGCTTCCGGTATTAGCAGGATTTATCGCCATGGCGATCGGAGACAGACCGGCATTAGCACTGGGATTCGTCGGTGGAATGATGGCACACAATGGAACCAGCGGATTTTTGGGAGCGTTAGCCGCAGGATTTTTGGCAGGTTACGTGATCAAGGCGCTGCGCGTAGTTTGCGAAAAGATGCCGGAAGCATTGGAAAAACTTGCACCGGTATTGATCTATCCGGTTGTTGGTATTTTGGTGACTGGATTAGCAATGAACTTCGTTGTTGAGCCGGTCATGGGTACGATCAATACAGCATTAAATAGTGGTTTGAAAGGAATGGGAGATTCCAGCCGTATCCTGCTTGGCCTGGTACTTGGTGGAATGATGGCGATCGACATGGGTGGTCCATTCAACAAGGCAGCCTATGTTTTCGGTACTGCGGCAATCGCAGCAGGTAACTACGATATTATGGCAGCCGTAATGATCGGTGGTATGACACCGCCTTGTGCAATTGCGTTAGCAACGTTACTCTTCAAGGATAAATTTACGAAAGAGGAAAGAGAAGCAGGACCTACAAACTTTATTATGGGACTGGCTTTTATTACAGAAGGTGCCATTCCATTTGCCGCATCGGATCCACTTCGTGTACTTCCTTCCTGCATCATCGGAAGTGCTGTGGCAGGCGGAATCAGTATGGCGTTCAAGTGTACGCTGATGGCACCACATGGTGGAATCTTCGTATTCCCGGTAGTGGGACATGCTTGGATGTACCTCGTAGCTTTGGTGATCGGAACAGTGATCTCTGCATTGCTCTTGGGAATCTTAAAGAAGAAAGTGGCTTGAGCGATATAAAGTATAAGAACTTGAAACACGATATATTTAATAATAAGTATCTCATGAAGAAATGGCGGATATGCGTCTTAGCACACTTGGCGCATATTCGCCCTAACAGTAACAGTGTGCAGAATGGAGGATTATCATGAAGGAATTTAAGTATACGATCACAGACCCGGAAGGAATTCACGCACGTCCGGCAGGAGAACTCGTTAAAGTTTGCAAAGAATTTGCATGTAAGATCACATTGACGAAGGATGGAAAAACGGCAGACTGTAAAAAGATCTTTGGCTTGATGGGTCTTGCTGTCAAGAAGGAACAGGAAGTTGTTGTTACATTTGATGGAGAAGATGAAGATGCAGCATATACCAAGGTAAGTGCATTCTTGGAAGAAAATATGTAGTCATCGTTCAGTTGCGAGAGGAGGGTGCGTTGTGGAACAATATCAAGGCAAAAGTGTATTTGGCGGCGTTGCAATTGGACGGATTCACATTTTTAGTAAAGGACAACAGCAGGTAAAACGTATCAAAGTACAGGATACAGAGGCAGAAAAAAAGCGTTATCGCGAGGCGGTTCAGACAGCAATTACGGAATTGCAGGGATTGTATGATAAGGCACTTAAAGAAGTTGGAGAAGCCAATGCAGCAATTTTTGAGATGCATCAGATGATGCTGGAAGACGAAGATTTTACAGAATCGGTTGAAAATATTATTGATAGTCAGTCTGTAAATGCAGAGTATGCCGTAGCATCAACCGGTGATAACTTTGCCCAGATGTTTGCATCTATGGATGATGAATACATGCGTGGAAGGGCAGCAGATGTTAAAGATATTTCCGAACGTCTGGTTTCTGTTTTGAATGGTGCGAGCAGACAGCAGATGGATGCAGACGAACCGGTGATTGTAATGGCAGTCGATCTGGCACCTTCTGAGACGGTACAGATGGACAAAGACAAGGTGCTCTCCTTTGTAACAACGCAGGGATCCGTCAATTCGCATACAGCAATTTTGGCTAGAACGATGAGCATTCCGGCACTGATCGGTGTGGATATGCCGTTAGATGCAGAATTGGAGGGCAAATTTGCCATTGTTGATGGTGATAACGGAACGGTTTATATTGATCCAAGTGAAGACGTGCTTGCACAGATGCAGGAAAAGAAGGAGCAGGCGGAGGAAAAGAAGCAGCTTTTACAGCAGCTTAAAGGCAAAGAAACCATTACAAAGGATGGCAAAAAGATCAAGTTGTATGCTAACATTGGCAACAGCAAGGATCTTGCGATGGTATTGCAAAATGATGCCGAGGGAATTGGCTTATTCCGCAGTGAGTTTTTATACTTGGAAAAAGAAGATTATCCGACGGAAAACGAACAGTTTATGGTATACAAGATGGTTGCTGAGACAATGGCTGGTAAGCAGGTAATTATCCGTACATTAGATATTGGTGCGGACAAGCAGTGTGATTATTTTAACATGGATCCGGAAGACAATCCGGCGCTTGGTTATCGTGCGATCCGAATCTGTCTGACCAGACCGGAAGTGTTCAAAACACAACTTCGTGCCTTGTATCGCGCCAGCGCATTTGGTAATATATCTATAATGTATCCAATGATCACCAGTGTGTGGGAAGTAAAGCAGATCAAAAAGATTGTGGAAGAGGTTAAAGAGGAACTTCGAGCACAGAATATTGAATTTGGCGAGGTTGCGCAAGGCATTATGATTGAAACGCCGGCAGCTGTTATGATCAGTAGAGAACTTGCGAAAGAAGTCGATTTCTTCAGTATCGGAACCAATGATCTGACCCAGTATACACTTGCGATTGACCGACAAAATCCGAAGCTGGATGATTTTTATGATGCACATCATCCTGCAGTTTTGAAAATGATCCATATGGTTGCTCAGAATGCACATGCTGAGGGCATTTGGGCCGGTATCTGTGGTGAGCTTGGTGCAGATTTAGAATTGACAGAACAATTTTTGCAAATGGGAATCGATGAGTTGTCGGTATCTCCGGGAAGAATTTTGCCAATTCGCAAGATAGTCCGCGAGAGTGAATGTGGATGTGAGTAAACCAGGAGGCAGCGATAATGCTTACAGAAGAAAGATACAATATCATATTAGAACTTTTACGTGAAAAACGCAGTGTGACGGTAGCTGAGATCAAAGATAGACTTGGAATATCAGAGTCAACGATTCGGCGTGATCTGAATGCATTGGCACAAGAAGGAAAATTAACCAAAGTATTTGGTGGTGCGGTTGCGCCGGATAATGTTTCCAATGGAATAGAGTTGTCCGTTCCCCAGAAATTGCAGGTCAATGAGCGGGAAAAAAGGCTCATCGCCGGTTACGCAGCAGCGATGATAAAGCCACATGACTTTGTGTATTTGGATGCAGGAACGACAACCGGATATATGTTGGAGTATCCGCTGGAGACCAGTGCAACCTTTGTTACCAATGCAGTAAGTCATGCCAGAAAGCTGGCAGTAGCCGGATATCGTGTGCTGTTGGTTGGCGGAGAACTTCGTGGTACAACGGAAGCGGTTGTTGGTGCACAGGCGGTGTTATCACTTCAGGAGTATCATTTCACTGTTGGATTTTTTGGAACGAACGGATTGAGCAGAAGACAGGGTTATACAACGCCGGATGGCAGCGAAGCGCTAGTTAAAAAGACCGCGCTTCGTCAATGTGCGAAGGCTTATGTCTTAGCAGATCGTGCAAAATTTGATGAAGTCAGTTCTGTGACATTTGCTGCCTATAGTGATGCACAGATTATTACGGATTCCATACCGGATCATTACAAAAAATATGGTAATATAATACAGGTTTAGGGGACGCCCTAAACCTGTATTTATCTTCTGAACATTGTAAATATGATGTATAAAAAGTATATTGTCAGCATAATTGATACAGATAATAAAACGAAAAACAACATCATTTCCAAATATTGTATGATTACAGAAAGTAGAAATTAAGAAATTTCCCCTGTTTTCTTCTTTCTGTATTCATTTGGACTCATATGATAATATTGTCTAAATTTCCGGCAGAAATA
>ERZ859923.1377-NODE-1377-length-10179-cov-1.727578_pt1 | contig 10179 bp, 5 predicted proteins | sample MGYA00510116_ERZ859923 | MGnify/ENA primary metagenome ERZ859923 (study PRJEB30046, sample SAMN00715168) | human gut metagenome | study: EMG produced TPA metagenomics assembly of the A metagenome-wide association study of gut microbiota in type 2... | reverse complement strand
TAATTTATGAGGCCATTATAGTGCAGCATCCATTGCCAAGTTAGGCAAAGGTGCAAATATTACTACGGATGTTCTATTGAAAATATGTGAATCTCTCGATTGTCGAATAGAGGACATATTAGAAACAGTTAAAGATTGAGGTGATGCAATGGACAGAAAAACTTCAGTAGAACTTACAAATATGTGCATGGTTTATGACAACAATGGAAATGTGCTTGTTGAAAAGAAAAATCTACCGGACGGATCAACGGGTCTTATCTTTCCTGGTGGCCATGTAGAAAGCAATGAATCTGTTGTTGATTCAATGATAAGAGAAATGCACGAAGAAACAGGTTTATCAATCAGCAACTTAGAATTTTGCGGCATAAAAGATTGGATTGAATTTGATCAATCTCGCTACATGGTATTTCTTTATAAAACTATTTCATTTGTTGGCTGCATCAAATCTTCATCAGAAGGAGAAATCTTTTGAATGCCGATAGATGAGTTAAAAAAAGGAAAACCTCTATGGCATCGTGGCTCACTTACGCCGGACAGGTGGCTCATTGGGGCGCAGATTATTCAGCATTTTTCCCTATCACTGAGATTGCTGCTTCGTACAACACATATCGCAGTCTTTTCCTTCCTCGGTAACTGATCCGGCTTTCTCCGTTATGCTTTCCGGAATCATTGCTGACAATGGCATATCCGGCAAGTTTCTGCAACTACTTTGGGTTGTCAAAACGTCCAATGTCACCTACCTCTGCCACAAATCCACACACCGTAGTGATACCTATTCCTTTGATCTCCAACAACGTGTCAATATATGGTATCTCTGCCAGAGCAGCTTCGATCGTCTGCATCAGATCATCCATCCTTTTGCTGTACATTTCATAATCGTTCAGCAAAAGCCGTAATTCTACTCTTGCCGCTTCCGGTGCTTCATGGTTGCCAACGCTATGCTCTGCTTTGTTTACCAGGGGCTTTGCCCTCTTTAATCCTACTGCTCTCAGCTTAGCATTCCGCCATATGATGCGGATTCACATACACTACGCGCATCCCCTGTTCCTGCAGGAACGCTCCGAGATTGAACCAATAATGCCCTGTCGGCTCCATGCCCGGTATCACCTTTTTCTTATGATGCCTTTCAGCAATCTCATCCATCCAAGCCATCTTTCAAAACACACTCTCCCTTATACTTATAAAGACTGTTTTAAGGTCTAACACCTATTTGTCTCAATAGACTTTCAATGAAATCACGAGCATACTTGCGTTTTAATTTACTGTGTTTTGCTTGGTTGTAATAGTTTCTAAGGCAGTTATAGCAAGAAGTATTTTCATCGCAACATTGTTGTGATACTTTCGCATATGCTGCATTTAAAGATGTTATTACAGCGTTCTTCTCAACCAGTCTCTTAACATGACCTGCTCCTCCTGGAACATTGTCATAGATCAAAATATCATAGCTATGCTGCTCTAGGTTCAGTTCAAGAACACCCTCTATGTCATTTCTCTCAATCCCAAGTCCAATACTTATTCCTTCAAGAAATGCATACATAAATGACAACGCAATCGCATAATCTTCCTTCGTAAAGGATCCTAACATAGGAATAGTAAATCGAGCTACATCTGTTTGGAATCTATGTCCAAGCTTAATTTGAGTAAGTTCTTCACAAGAGCAATCAAATTGCCTGTAATTCTTGTGTTTCTTTAATGATGTAGGTGTAATTACTTTTCCTTTTACCATGTCGCTATATCCACATACTGGACACATATTGAATGATGACTTGTTCATGACAAGGAGCTCGTCATTGGTGCTTGTCTCAATGGTAATAGCATTTGATAAAGAAACAACATTCTCATCCTTTATACCACCACCAAGATATGATACTTCACCAGCATATGACCTTTTTGGCTTCGCACGAGTACTTTCTTTCGTGATACCAGTTTTAAATCCGTTTACTGGTTCAATATAAAATTCTTGTACCACTGTACCAAGAGGTTCTCCACAATACTTGCACTCATTTCCAGTTCTTGTACTTACAGACACATTTATCTTTTTACAATTAGGACAAGTGCAGAAATAATTTCGTGGATATTCTCCTGTTTTAGGTAAGGAAATATACTTTGAAGTATATTTTTTGCCATCAACAATGATTTCTGAATCCGGAGCATATTCTGATATCGCAATTTTTAAATCGCGACTCAAATCATAGCTATTATCCAGAATACCTTCTTTATATATTTGCAATTCAACAACATCAACCGGGAAGCCATATTTAGGAATGACACAGTACTTTGAAAGTGAATCAATTACCTTTTCCTTATGCAAATTCTCAATTTGTCTTTGATAATAATCTGCTTCCTTATAGTTTTCTTCTGTTACAGCTTCCTTTTTCGCCTTCTCATACTCTTCTGCAATGGATTTAATTGTTGAAACAAAATGCTCCATCTTTTCATCATTGCCTTCGATTTCGTCAAACCATTTAAAGTTGTGATAATCTCGATATACATCCCCAGGGAGTATTTTCTCGTTGATATAGGTATTCAAATCACTCGGATGACTCGAAATATAGCTTTTAAATTCCTCTAATGCTTTTCCAAAGACTAATTCATCAATACTTCTGAAATAATCTGGGTGTATTCTAAAGAAGAATCCTAAACATGTAGCCATCAAATGGCGAACGATTATCTTATGATTTACTACATTAAAATATGGTGGCTTAATGACACCAGAAATCATTTTTTCCGGACTACAGAAGTATGTATAATCATGAGATCCAGTCCCACAGTATGTCAAAATGTATGCTGCACTATCTTTTCTTCTTCCTGCACGTCCTGCACGCTGTACATAATTCGCAGGTGATGGTGGTACATTTCGCATAAATACTGTTTCAAGGTTACCAATATCAATACCCATCTCAAAAGTTGTTGAACAACTTAAGATATTGATTTTTTTATTTTTAAAGTCTTGTTGATATTGCTTTGCCTTTTTTCGATCAAGCTGAGCAGTATGTTCCTTAACAACAATGCTTTCGATTTTCTTTGTCTTATATTGTCTTCTGTAATAATTCGTTGCAAGCGCCTCATCCGGATCTACTTCACTCAATGTGCCATCACATTTATCCTGAACACACTTATTATGGACATTATATGGAGTCAAACGACCACACTTAGAGCAAATATAGTATTTTGATGTCTTATAATTCTTAACTACATACTTACTTGCTTCAATTTGATAGCATTCCTTAGTTTCATGCTTCTTAAACAATTCACCCGCAACGGCTAAGTTGTTAAAAACAACCTCCAACAATGCTTTTGCTGATTCTTCGTCACAGTCACAAACTTTCTGAACATAACGAACAACCATATTACCCTTTCCCTTTACAGGTAAGAAACTTCTAACACCATTTATTGTCTTAGGGCAATTGAACATTACGTAGTTATCAAATCTTCTATATTCCAAAGCTTCCATCTTTTCATCTGGAGTTAATGTTGATTTGATCGAGTTTATGGCAGGTGCAACTTTGAATATACCAAATACAACCTGCATAATTGTTTCCAGGTCCTTCTTTGTAATGTTATATTCTCCAAATTCAGCTTCAACGTCTTCTTCGTCAACTTGAGACATGATGTCAGTTAGATCAACATCAAAGAAATACAATCCTAAACCTTCAGCATCATTCGAACCATCAACCTTTAATAGATCAACAAGTGTTGTAATCCAAGCATTTTTATGTGCACTTAAATCATTTTGAAATAAGTTACCTTCTTTAATCATTCCCGAAAGAGTTGCAGTAAGCTGATCTACAGAAATATTTCTATATTGATTATCTTTAATTACTTTCCAGATCAGTCTTTTCTGTAGCATTCTAACCTGGTTAGAATCCAAGAAAGTTGCTGAAAAGCTAGCTTGTTGACGACTATCGGAAAATGCCAAAAATTGCTTTACATTTGACGTCTCTGGTTCTGATTGAATGCTTTCTTTTCTCTTCAAAGATAGTTTACCAGTTTTCTTTTTAGTCTCCGTTCCATCATCAATTGCTTCATACAAAATCTGAGCAAGCAGTGCAGTTCCCTCATCTTTTCCTACATTCAAACTCTTAACAACACCTGCTCTTGCTCAAGGGCACTGATTTATATTATTGAACGCCGTTTCTTCTCCATCCTTCTTTGATTGGAGAACTTTAAATATAGAATGTTGAAGGCTGTCTCCGCAATTACATCGGCGTGCATTTAAATTTCCTGCAACATGAATCGCACCACACTTTGAACAAACCTTATACTCTTCAAGGATATCGCGGTCAACTTCCTCTTCATTTAATTCATTGCTCAACAAGAAGTAATCAATGCTTACAAATTTGTTATTTCCATAGTTTTCATAAATATCAACTTCCTTGTTCTGATAGAGATAGTCAAGCCCATCACCTTCATTACGCTGAATCTTTCCGATTATGTATGGTGAATTACAATATCTACAGTTTCCAGCTTCGAAAGCCTTTAAATCACCAAGCATATTAGTTTTAGTAAGGCTTAATTGTGGATTGTTTCCAAGAGTGATGTATGCACCAGCTAATGGGCGCACAAAAGAATGGTATTTCAGATCAAAAATACCTATCCCGTCTTTTTCTGCCATGTTGATGAGATCAATCAAATCTATCAACTGTTCAGATGTTATTTGATTATTAAAGCTAGCAAGAATACTTTTAAAGCTCTTACTTCCATCTTTTAATGTTTCATATAGATGGAAAACGTTTCTATCACCTACAAACAATTCATACAGGTAACTCTTCAAGTCCATTGAATCTACGTTTTTGTATCTATTTCCAATGGTTCTAACCGTCTGTATATCATTCTTCGCTTTCTTTATTTCAGAATAATCCCCTGCATCAATCGTATAACTCAACTTCGAACTAGATAGTAAAATTCTTTTAGAGAAGATAATATCTTGAATATCAAAGCTTGCAGATGTAAGGCTTCTAGCAAAATTTACGATCTCGCTTTCAGATTTGCCTTGCTCACCCAACGTAGCACTGGTTAGAATAAAGCGTGGTTTATTTGAAGCCAATCCTGTCAATCTACGCATCAACAATGATAGTTCGATTCCCAATGAGCCATAATACGAATGTGCCTCATCAAGAACAACAAACTTCCAGTTATTTAACCTCTCTGGAGTAAAGATTGAATAATCATTTGGCCTGATCAATAAATATTCCAGCATAGAATAATGCGTGAACAGCAAATGTGGTGGATTCTTTCTAATTTCTTCTCTCGAAACCAATTCATTCTCAGGGATGAAAGTATTATTCTCTGCACCATATTTCTCACGATAATTCTTAGGAACGCTTTCTTCCGTTTCCCCTGTAAAGAATCCATACGTAATTTCAGGACACTGTGTGAGTATTTTTCTTACTCGATCAATCTGATCGTTTACAAGAGCATTCATTGGATATAAGAATATTGCTCTAACGCCAACTTCCATATTACCTTTTTCAACATCAGACATCAGTTCATTTAGAATTGGATACAAGAAACTCTCTGTCTTTCCTGAACCAGTACCCGTTGTAATAATTGCGCTTCGGCCAGAGCAAATACGCCTAATACTCTCTTCCTGATGAGAATATAAAGGCCTCTCAAAATTCATATCTCCCAATCTACGAAATGATTTACATACTGCACCATCTGCAATCATTTCATCCAAGGACATTCCTCTTTTAAATGGCAAATTCAAATCGACATAAGGCCCCTTAAATAAATCTTCAACTTCCAATTGTTGCTCAAACAATTTTTGTAACTTTGGAGTTTTAAATTCAAAAGAAGACCTAAGATATTCTTTATACTGACTATTTATGTATTGAGATCGTTCAATAGGATTTCTCTTGCTCACACTGATTCAACTCCCTTCATATCGATATTGTAAGAAAAGATATCAACAGCTTTGCCATCGTCCAGCGAATTCATAATTCCATGATGATCGAAATCAAGCAACAGCCCATCTCCATCCTTAGTAATAGATAATTCTATCATTCCATCTATAACATCACTGCAAATTTCAATATCAACGGGATTTATGTTATCCAACATAAACGCACCATTGTATGTTCTTACATATACTTCACCTATATATTCATTTCCACTTATCATTTCTTTAAAACAAACATATGTTGTATTAAAGTAATGTCGCTTTCTTAGAAACTCTCCTCTGACAAACTGATCAAAGTAAACTTCCTTAATTTTGAAGGATTTTCCTACAAAATCTTCTCTTGCATAAAAGACGATTGGAAATTCCTTTAAAATGCGTTCTTTTTTGAGCGAAAGTCCTCTCTCTTTTTCAAAGAAAATCACTTTATAGTTTATAAAAGATGATAAGTCATATACATTCTCTTGAACTTCTTTTTCCAAAGCAGAACTTGTATATACGACATTATCCTCATCATCAATTATCTTAAACCTAATATTCCCTTGTCCGTAAAAGCACGGCGTGACAACAAGAGCTTTGTCTTCATGACTATAAATAACCGTTGTTTTATCCTCATCAAGAATACATTTGTTGTAACACCAGATTCCCTCATGAAAGCGTTCTTCTGCAACCAACACTATTCCCACGCAATCATAATTCGACTTATATGACAGTAAGAAGCCTGCAGAGAATCTGCTAAACACTCCTTCATTCTTAAGCCCAGGTGCTTCTTCAATGATTTGACCAGCACTGGTTAGTAAACATATTTTGTCATATTTGCATCCATACAGATCAATTGAACTTTCCTGAGTAATATCACCGATCCAAATTTCTTGTGAAAATGGTCTCCAATCTCCATTATCAATCCTGTATAACGGAAATCGGAATGGAACATAATAAATATATTCCTGATTATTCCAATTTAACTTAATCCAGTCTTCTCTAAAATCCTGAATACATATCTCATCAAAAATTGGTTGTGACATCAAATCAGATTCCACAGAAACAATATATGAATTCTTGTTGTTCTCAACCTGTTCAACATGAAGGTTTTTATCTATAGCAAATTGAGTACGTAACACACTGATTCTTTTGCCAGAATGTAGCGCATTCACTCTTAGCTGATAAATTCCTGAATCTAAACAATCAAGTTTTAGCGAATACTTATTGATTCCTTTTCTTTCAACTGTAGAATGTTCAAAAGCATCCATTTTATACGAGCGCTGATTAATTTGGATTTCAAAACTACTGTCCGCAAACTCACTTTCAAAAACAAGGAATACCTCATCTTTAAATACTTCAAACTTGCAATCAGCCTGCGCAACGAAATATCCATCATATTTTTCACCAAACACACCAGGACGGATCATCTCAGAAAAATTGAAAACTTTATTATCGACAAGAACAGCATCTCCCAAGTGTGCACTATATGAAGATAGGCAATATGACTCTCCTGAAAAATACAAATGCAGCTTATCAACCTTACTCTTCGTACAGAAAACAGCTGTCCCGGAATAGTCTTTATTATTTGCCTGTTCCTGCCCTCTCTCATCAAATACAATGAAGTTACGATGCAATCTGGTTTTGCTCTCATAAATCACTTCATTTCCTGCTACCAACTGGTAAACAACTCTTCCAAGTGGATTAGAAATTTCAATTGCAGGATTCTTAATCTGATACCCACCAATGATTTCACGGATATCTTCTACATAATCATCATAAATGACCTTTTCCTCATTCCTAACAATGATTCTGATACTTCGATAATCATATGTAGCTTTCACGCGATGAATCGGAGGAACTAAATAAACCATATTCCTATTCAAAACATATTCTGGTTCCCAACGCGATCTTAATTGTTCGGATTTGCTTCGATGTCCATACTCTTTTTCTCTATTAATTGTTGAAAGCCATTCTTCATATCCTCTTTTCAAATATGGATTGTAAAGAACGTTATCCTTGTCCCAAATATATTTATCAATCAATCTAACGATAATGATACTAAGCTTAATAACTGCATCGTTATATACAGGATTAGTAATCAGCTGCTTTGTTGATTTAATCAATTTATATGTTTTCTTCGTTACATTAACTTGAAGTTCGTCACTTTCAGAACGCATTACATTCTGCAATCCATCATAAACAAACCGAAACTCACCATATAAATCATCAGGCAAATCGCTATTAAAATTTAACTTATATATGTCGTAGATAAACTCAAAGAATGCTCCCAGATAATAGCTTGGAACAATAGATCCCGCTAATACCACATTGATAATACGAGTCTTTGTTCCTGTTACATCATCCTTTATTCTGTAATTATTTAATAATGTTCGAATAAGCCCTTCTACCTTTTGTTCTGAATACCGCTGGTACAAGTTCTTGTAAGTTTTTCTTACGGATTCATAAAAAGCTCCATCATAGTAGAGCATGCCAATTAAAACAAGAGACACAAATACAATTTCAGGATCATGGACATAGGTACCAGAATACGAATTTAACGCAATGCCCAGTTCCCTCTCTGCACGGTTATGAATAATATCTATTGCTTCAGCATTATCCAATAAATCAATCAAATCAATACCGAGATTTTTTCTTTCTTTGACACAGGTTTTTAAGTATCCTATTTTCGTTTCTATCTGCGCATCGTTTAATTTCTTTTTGAGTATTTCTAGAAGTGATTCTTGTTCCTCATGCGTAACAATCCCATCTTCTAGTATCCGATCTATTTTTTCACAGATGATTTTAGAAGGCTTATGATCACGAATGAAAGATTCATTAGTTCTCATCCATTCTTGCAAGCGACACACTTCTTTTTCGTTGATTTCATTGTCGCAAATAACACCTTCAATGATTCCATTAAGTTCATAAATCTTCGCAGAGGAATCAGTTTCAAGAGCTGTATATTGACTACAATTATCTATAAGCATTTCTCGTTCTTCATCTGTGATGATTCCATCTTCAAGCACTTGTTCTACCAGTGAAATTAATCGAGCTTGCCTAGGCTCGTAAGATAAGTTCTTGTTCTTTTTCACCCACGAAGACAATCCGGCTACCTCTAGCTTATTGATAATACCGTCGTAGCTAATGCCGTTTATTATTCCTATTAACTCATTTATGTTACGCATCATCAACTTGTGTGGTGTTTGCTCCAAAAACTACCACAGCTCTCCTTTCATCTAGTATCTGTAATGCAGAAAAGCTTCTGCAATCTAAACTTACAATACAAAACAAGGTATCCATTTATCAGGACTCACTGGTTTTTGAGGCTCCGTTAATTTATCCAGAAGCACTCAAAATCCCCTTATTTTCAAGCTTTTTTCACACTTTTACTTCTGTACTTTTGACATCAAACATACCGTTTCATTTTGTGTATTGTTATCCAAACCTAGTGTAAACTCTTTTTCTATAATCGGCAACTTAAATTCTATGAATTTCAGCCACTGACCATTCTCTTTGCGTTCTTCGAAAATCTGCACATTATCCACCAACTGCGACAGGAACTCCCGTTTCTCTGCTTCGTTCATTTGAGCATACAATTTATCAAAGAACACGAGTGCCTTGTAAATGTTATCCCCTGTAATCTTATCTGCCAGCAGAGAATGTTTCTTAGCCTTTGCAGATACCAGCAGTTCCTCTGCATCATCTATTTTATCATAAGTCTTGTACAAATGGTTCTCTAAATCTGTTTTTCTTCGCTGATAATGTTTATCCTCATAATCAAGAGAATCAATATCTGACAAGATCGTATCTTTGTTATGATATAGCTGTCTTAATTGTTTTTCGTAATTTGCTATTTCCTGATCTAATGCGCTTGTGTCTACTTCCATATTTATCTTCCTGCGTATTAAATCCGAAAATTTAGGATTGCTAACCAGTTTACTGATCACCTCTGCAACAGAAGCATCCAGCATTTCTTCATGCACCTGTTTTTTATAACCGCATTTATGACCTCTGGTCATATTCCGGTGTTTACAGCCATAATAATAAAAGTCCTTATAATGGCTTCCATCCTTGCGCTTCTTAATGGCCTTGTTGCCATACATTCCTGCACCGCAGACAGGACATTTTAAAATTCCAGATAAAAGATGTATCTTTTCTTTCTTATCACGATTGACCTTTTCGTACTTTTTAGCCTGTGCCGCCACCTTGACCTGCGCCTGCTCCCATACTTCTTCTGATACAAGAGCTTCATGTAAACCATCTACCAACAGATAATCATCTTTCTTAACTTGTCTGTA
>ERZ859923.1359-NODE-1359-length-10286-cov-2.388818_pt1 | contig 10286 bp, 9 predicted proteins | sample MGYA00510116_ERZ859923 | MGnify/ENA primary metagenome ERZ859923 (study PRJEB30046, sample SAMN00715168) | human gut metagenome | study: EMG produced TPA metagenomics assembly of the A metagenome-wide association study of gut microbiota in type 2... | reverse complement strand
CGGTAATAGGCAAGGATACAATAAGTCATTTTCATGCAGTTATAAATAGGGAAAACCAGGAATTTTATCTGGAGGATTTAAACTCTACAAATGGAACCTTTGTGAATAATGAGGTGCTTGCGTACAAGCAGAAGAAGCAGCTCAAGTCAAATGATATCATCAGATTTGCCGATGTTAAGTACCGGTTTGTATAATTGTTGCAAATAAGCTCCTTAAAATTTATAATAAGAAAAAAGTATTTAACAGGAAAATTAAGGAGACCCCACAGATTTGCAGAATATAAAAAGATTTGATGATAAACCATATATGACAATTGGCATAATAGTGGTAAATATAATAGTTTTTGTGCTGATGAGTTTATCAGGCAGCACACTTGATGCACAGTATATGGCTGCCCACGGAGCCATGTACCCTGAGTATATAAAGGATGGCCAGTATTGGAGGCTGCTCACTTCTATGTTTATGCATTTTGGATTGATGCATATACTTAACAATATGGTGGTTTTAGGTGCTGTCGGTCAGATAGTGGAGAAAGCCATGGGGCATGTGAAGCTTTTAGTTACATATCTGGCAGCAGGCATGTGTGGAAGTGTATTATCATACATCGTTATGCTTTATAATAATGATTATGCGGTATCGGCAGGTGCTTCCGGGGCGATATTTGGTCTGGTAGGAGCACTTGTGTGGATAGTTATAGCAAACAGAGGCTTTTATGAAGGCATCAGCAGACAGCAGGCTGTATTTATGGTTATACTGATGATATACTATGGAGTTTCAACGCATGGAGTGGACAATTGGGCTCATGGAGGCGGGCTCGTAGGCGGATTTGTTATTTCAATTGTTTTATATCGCAAAAAGAGATATAATAAATATAATATCAACTAGAAATTAATGGAGAAGCTACATGAAGATAAATATTTATTATGGTGGAAGAGGCTTACTGGACGATCCGACACTGTATGTGATAAGCAGGATAGAAAATGTGCTAAAGGAGCTCCGCGTAAAGGTGGAGAGATATAATATCTATGAGCACAAGAATGAAATAGCTACATTGCCACAGACCTTCAGAGATGTAGATGGAATCATTCTCGCAACGACGGTTGAGTGGCTTGGTATAGGTGGATATATGCAGCAGTTCCTTGATGCATGCTGGCTCTACGGTGATAAGGAAAAGATAAGCAATACATATATGCAGCCTATTGTTATGTCTACCACATATGGAGAGCGCGAGGCAGAGACCACACTTTGCAATGCATGGGAGATACTTGGCGGTCTGCCGTGCTCAGGGTTATGCGGATATGTAGAGGATATTACTACGTTTCAGCTCAATAAGGAGTATAATCTCATAATAGAAAAACGCGCGGAGAATCTGTATCGCACGATATCCCAGAAGATTAAGAGCCTGCCTACAAGCAATCAGGCAGTGAAGCAAAGTGTACTCAGGACACAGCAGCTCAATCTCACCCCACAGGAGAGCGAGCAGCTGTCGAAGTATGTGTCTGATGATACATATGTAAAGCAGCAGAAGGAGGATATCGAGGAGCTTGCAACCATGTTCAAGGACATGCTCGGGCAGCAGGCGTCTACAGATGACATGCCATATATAAAGGAGCTTGAAGCACATTTTATTCCACTTCGTGAATTCAAAGCCTGCTATTCATTTAATATAGAGGGCCTTAAAAATCCATTATATATAAAGGTGGATGAGGATAAGCTGGATATACACTATGGCGAAGAGGATATAGTGGATGTATATGCCAAATTTTCGAAGAGTATCATGGAGTCTATAATAGATGGTCACATGACCTTCCAGAGAGCATTTATGACCGGAGAAATGACAGCAAAAGGCAATTTCAAGACACTGCGCATGCTTGATCAGATATTTCCGTTTTAATGGGCTTTTTGATTCTTAACAGTTACAAAATAATTATATATATGAGGTGACAAAGATGAAAGATGACAACTGTATTTTCTGTAAACTGGCAAATGGGGATATCCCGACCAATTCAATCTACGAGGATGATGATTTCAAGGTAATACTCGATGCAAGTCCTGCTACAAAGGGACATGCACTTATCCTTCCAAAGCAGCATTATGCAAATATTTTTGAGATTGAGGATGAGACACTTGCCAAGGCAGCAAAGCTTGCAAAGAAGATTATGACACACGAGAAAGATGTGCTTGGCTGTGAAGGTTATAACCTGGTACAGAACAATGGCGAGGTGGCAGGCCAGACAGTATTCCATTTCCATATGCACCTGATTCCAAGATATGAGTCAGATGACAACAAGAATGTCATAGAGTGGAACCATAAGGAGTTCACTGATGACGAGATGAAGAAAATCTGCGATGAGATGAGCATGTAATAGCTGCTAATAGTTACACATTATTAAAAACCAAAAGCCCGGATATGCAAATGTAGTTCATATCCGGGCTTTTTCTTTTTTATGATATGCAATGACGCTTTAAACAGACTCTGATCCTATGACGACTTCTTCACCTGAGAGTTAATCAAATCGATTATAGTGGCGATGGAATCCATCTGACCGCTTTTTGCCATGGCATCCTTATATTTATCCTTGTTGCCGTATACCTCTTTTACTGCGCTAAGCAAAGAATCCTTTGTGAGCTCCTCCTCCTCGATGACATATGAAAAGCCCTGCTTTTTGAAGGATTTTGCATTTAATACCTGGTCTCCGCGGCTGGCAGCAGCAGAAAGAGGAATCAGGATGTTTGGCTTGTGCAGAGCAAGCAGCTCGCAGATGGAGTTGGCTCCGGCTCTTGAAATAGCCATGTCAGCCAGAGCAAACATGTCGGTGAGCTCAGCATTGGCGTACTCAAACTGTGCATAGCCTGTGATTCCGGCAAGCTTGTTGTCCAGATTGCCCTTTCCGCAGAGGTGAATCACATAGAAATCCTTTAGTAGTTCAGGAAGAATCTCACGGACAGCTTCATTAACCTTTTTAGAGCCGAGGCTTCCTCCGATGATGAGGATGACAGGCTTATTATGGTCAGGAAAATTACAAAGCTTTATGGCATTTTCGGCAACGCCGCTAAAAAGCTCGCGTCTGATAGGTGATCCGGTGAGCACAGCCTTGTCTGCAGGCAGATATTTCATGGTCTCAGGGAAATTGCAGCAGACCTTTTTGGCACCCTTTATGGCGATTTTATTGGCAAGTCCCGGGGTGATATCCGACTCGTGGATGATGGCAGGCACATGGCAGTGCTTTGCGGCAAGCACGACAGGTACGGAAACGAAGCCACCCTTAGAAAATACTACATCAGGCTTGAGTTTTTTCATGAGGCTTACAGCCTGACCGTAGCCCTTTAACACGCGGAACGGGTCTGTAAAGTTCTTCCAGTCAAAGTATCGGCGCAGCTTTCCTGATGAGATGCCGTGATAAGGAATCTTTTGGGCTTCGATCAGTCCCTTCTCCATTCCGTTTACTGAGCCAATGTATTCGATATCGTATCCGGCCTCCTTAAGTGCCGGCATAAGAGCAATATTTGGAGTGACATGACCTGCAGTACCGCCGCCTGTCATAACTATTTTCTTCATATATATGTATCCTTTCTTGCATTCCTGTTTGTCTCATATTTATATTATACTCAACACAATAAAAGTCAATACCAAGTTATCGGTGAAAGTTTGCCCTGCAATACCAAACAAATGTCGAAACTTGCGACCGATAGGAACTGTTAAGTTCAAGTGAATTGGTTATAATAATCAATAGTACATCATCCTGCGTTATAGGTTAAGTTAAATTTTGAATGATGTATCGGAAAAAGAATAGTAGGGAGGACACATTAATATGGAATTATCAATGGACAATATGGACATCGTGGCAGGAGGCATACTTGCGATAATGCTTGCACTTTTCATGCTGACAGTCATTGTGACCTTGTTCGCACTCTCACACAGGATAAGACTTTTGAGCAACGAGATTTATAAAATAGAAAAACAGGTGAGCGACTACATAGACGAGCTGTCGAGAAGCGAAAGCGACAAGCTGGAGATAGAGCATAAGGCACATCAGAATGGGGTGATTTCATCGGTGCTTCAGGAGATTTTTCCATGAAATTTGACAAAATGCTATTACTGTGATATTATACCGACTGTAACAAAGTTGTAACAAATGCAACATAGGTGTAATAAACGTAACAAAAACAACATATACTACACCATATGGAGGATTATATGAAGCTAAACAAAAAAGTAATCGATAGCATTACGGTCTGTGGACTGTGCGCCATGCTGACGGTTACCGCGGTTACTAACAGCGGACGCTCTGAGGTCAAAGCAGAGGATAAGGTGCTAGCAAACACTGGTTTAGAGCATACTGGTTATAATAGTTATGCTGGCGTAGCAGCGACTCTTTTTGATTATGAGAAGGGTCTCACAGCAGAGAATGCTGTTACAGTAGAAAAAGAAAATGTTGAGATGGTGGCAGCAGCACAGGATGCACAGCAGGAGGTACAGCCACAGCTCACACAGGAGCAGCAGGAATGGCAGACAAAGCTTATGCCAAAAGTTGAAGAATCACTCAACGTAAGAGCACAGGCCGATGAACAGTCAGATATTGTTGGAAAACTATATAAAGGAAGTGTGGCAGACATCGTAGAAAACGATGGCACATGGGCTCACATCAAGTCAGGAAATGTAGACGGATATGTCAATGTATCTTACTGTGTGACCGGAACTGACGCACTAAGCTATGCTTACGACACATGCGGAGAAATTGCTACAGTAAATACAGACGGACTTCGTGTGAGAGAGACAGCAGATACAAACAGCAAGGCCTTAGAGGTAGCTGACCAGGGCAAGACCTATCAGGTGGACCGCGCAGCACAGGCACAGGATGGCTGGATCGCAGTAGTCTGTGATTCACAGACAGGATATATCGCAGCAGATTATGCGACACGTTCCCTCAACACAAGAGTGGGTATCACAATTGAAGAGGAACAGGCTCAGATAGCTGCACAGAAAGAGGCTGAGAGAAAGGCCGCAGAAGAAAAGGCAGCAAAAGAAGCTGCAAAAGCAGCAAAGGAATCAAAGAAAACAGAGACCACACAGGGCGAGGCAGTAAGTGCAGGAGCAGATGACCTGACACTGCTTGCAGCAATCATAGAGTGCGAGGCAGGCGGAGAGAGCTATGAATGTCAGCTCGCAGTAGGAGCGGCAGTCATCAACAGAGTAAAGAGCAGCTCATATCCAAACAGCATCTCAGGTGTTATTTATCAGAAGGGTCAGTTTGGACCGGCATCATCAGGAAAGCTCGCAAGAAAGCTTAGCGGACGCATTTCTTCTTCATGCTACAGTGCAGCACAGGAGGCAATGTCCGGAGTGGACAACACAGGAGGATGTACATCCTTCAATGACCATGGCTCAGGAATATCAATCGGAAATATGAAGTTCAGATAATATACAGCCGATATAAAGAAATAACAAAGAGGCTGCAAATCAACAAAGCTTGTTGGTTTGCAGCCTCTTTAATTATTTGTACGGCGTGGTTTTACAGTCAGAGCGTCAATGCTTCAAACCTCTTGCAACATACCACAAAATAGAGTAAAATGACATCATTATAGCAACCTACAGATATAAATTATAGCAACCTGCATCTATAAACGATGCAAATAAAACCCAGGAGGCAAGAGCAATGCAGTTAAAGGGACGAAACTTTTTAAAACTTATGGATTACACTCCGGAAGAGATTACTTATCTGATTGACCTCTCACAGGAGCTGAAGGAAAAGAAGAAAAAAGGCATCAGACATGATGACCTCACAGGCAAGAATATAGCGCTGATTTTTGAAAAGACCAGTACCAGAACTCGCTGCTCTTTTGAGGTAGCGGCACATGACCTTGGAATGCATGTCACATACCTTGACCCGAGCGGTTCACAGATAGGTAAAAAGGAGAGCATCGCCGATACAGCGCGCGTGCTCGGCAGAATGTTTGACGGAATAGAGTACCGTGGATACGGACAGGAAATCGTGGAGGAGCTGGCTAAATACGCAGGTGTACCGGTATGGAACGGCCTGACAAATGAGTTCCACCCGACACAGATGATAGCAGATATGCTTACAATCCGTGAGCACCTCGGCAGACTCAAGGGCGTGAAATTTGTATACATGGGAGATGCAAGATACAACATGGGCAATTCACTCATGGTCACATGTGCAAAGCTTGGCATGGACTTCGTGGCATGCACAAACAAGAAATATTTCCCAAATGATGAGCTTGTAAAATACTGTAAGGACGTTGCAGAAACAACAGGCGCATCAATCACACTCACAGAGGATGTGGCAGAGGGTACAAAGGACGCAGATGTCATTTACACAGATGTGTGGGTATCAATGGGCGAGCCGGAAGAGGTATGGGCAGAGCGAATTAACGACTTAAAGCCATATCAGGTAAATGCAAAAGCATTTGAAAATGCAAAGGATAGCGCAATCTTTATGCACTGTCTGCCTGCATTCCATGACTTAAAGACCACTATCGGCAAGCAGGTCTATGAGAAGTTTGGACTGAGCGAGCTTGAGGTGACAGACGAGGTATTTGAGTCAGAGCGCTCAGTGGTATTTGATGAGGCAGAGAACCGTATGCACTCAATCAAGGCTATCATGCGTGCAACACTTGCGGACTAGTACGGCAAGCAATGACCGCAACAAAAGATTGACGGAAAGCTAAGGAATAAAGTATGAAGGAAGAAATACTTAGGCTTCTACGCAGCGCTGACGGCTATATTTCAGGGCAGGAGCTATGCAACCGGTTCGGAGTATCGCGCACAGCCGTGTGGAAGGCCATAAACCAGCTAAAGGAAGCCGGATATGAGATAGAGGCACAACAGAATAAGGGCTACAGGCTCATGGCAGCGCCGGATCTGATGACAGAGGCGGAGATAAAAAGCCTCATGCATACAGACTGGGTGGCAAAGGAAGTGCTGTATTTTGATACAATAGACTCCACCAACACCAAGGCTCAGGAGCTTGCCGAAAAAGGCTATCCGAGCGGCACCTTAGTCGTAGCGGACAAGCAGGATTCAGGCAAGGGGCGCCGCGGCCGCAGCTGGGTATCGCCGTCCGGCACAGGTATTTTCATGACACTTATGATAAAGCCTGATATCAATCCAAACAATGCATCCATGCTCACGCTTGTGGCAGCGCTTGCTGTCGCAAAGGCAATAACAAGCGTTACCGGCGAGGAAGCCATGATAAAGTGGCCAAACGACATTGTGGTAAACAGCAAAAAGGTGTGCGGAATACTCACAGAGATGAATGCGCAGTTTGACTACATCAACCATATTGTTGTAGGTATCGGTATCAACGTGCATAATGAGAGCTTTCCGGAGGAAATCAGTCAGATGGCGAGCTCACTCATGATAGAAGCAGGTGGCAAAAGATTTCACCGTGCGCAGATAATCGCAGAGACCATGTCATACTTTGAGCGGTATTATGACACATTTTTAAAGACGCAGGATCTTTCAGCCCTCGTCAGGGAGTATGATGAGCTGTTGGTCAACAGGAACAAATCAGTAAGGGTACTGGATCCGAAGGAGCCGTTTGACGGAAAAGCGATGGGCATCACGCCGAAGGGCGAGCTGATCGTGGACACATGGGAATCGCGCAAGCTGGTTTCAAGCGGAGAAGTATCAGTGAGAGGAATATACGGATATGTCTAAAGAGGTAGTACTTTGCGTGTCAAACGCATATCAGAAAAAATATTATCTGAACGAGAATTTTAACGGACTTCCACAGACAATAAGGGACGAGCTCAAAATCATGTGCGTCCTGTATACAGAGGATGTGGGAGGCATACTGGAGCTGGTGTTTGATGAGGACGGAAACCTCGATTTCAGAACATCCTGCAAGGAAAATGACTTTTTCTATGACGAGATAGGAAGCGTGCTAAAGATAAAGCAGTACCGCAACGAGCGAAGAGAGCTGCTCGAGTCGATAGAGACGTATTATCGCATAGTATTTTTGGGAGAAGGACTCGAGGAGGAATAACAGATGATTTTAGCACTGGACGTAGGAAATACAAACATAACATGCGGCGTGTTTGATGGGGACAGGATAAAAGCGAGCTTTAGAATTACAACCAAAATGCCACGTACATCGGATGAATACGGCATGCTTCTGAGCACTCTGCTTGAAAGAAATCAGGTAGGCATGGACGACATACATGATGCAATCATCTGCTCCGTTGTACCGAATATCATGCATTCACTGCAGAATGGCCTAATAAAATACTTCAATATCAGGCCGATAATCGTGGAAGCGGGCATCAAAACAGGCATCCGTATCGCCACACCAAATCCGCAGCAAATTGGCGCAGACCGTATAGTAGACGCCGTAGCTGCATATGAATTATATGGAGGACCTGTTTTGGTCATAGATTTTGGCACAGCAACCACCTACGATATGGTCGATGAAAATGGTACCTTTATGGGAGGAATCACAGCACCGGGCATACGTATCTCAGCCAAGGCACTCTGGGAGGATGCGGCAAAGCTTCCTGAGATAGAGATTAAAAAGCCTGATAATATCCTCGGAAAGGACACCATCACCAGCATGCAGGCGGGACTTGTGTATGGACAGATAGGACAGACAGAGTACATCATCAACAAGGTAAAGGAAGAAACAGGCATGTACGATGCAAAGGTTGTAGTGACCGGCGGACTCGGCAGAATAATATCCAATGAGACAGAAAACGTGGATGTATACGATCCGGATCTGACATTAAAGGGCATAAACCTCGTGTATCGCAAGCAGAACCGCAAGGGAGTGAAGTAATAGTATGGATATTCATCAGATACGAAAGCTTCAGATAGGAAGTGTGACACTCCCAAACAACCTGATATTGGGACCTATGGCAGGCGTGACAGACCTGCCATTTCGCTTATTGTGCAAGGAGCAGGGAGCCGGCCTTTTATGTATGGAAATGGTCAGCGCCAAGGCGATTTTGTACAAAAACAAAAATACAGAGTCGCTTCTTTCGATAGATGAAAGAGAAAAGCCTGTTTCACTCCAGATGTTTGGCTCGGACCCGCAGATAATGGCTCAGATAGCAAAGCAGATAGAGGAAAGACCGTTTGACATACTGGATATCAACATGGGCTGTCCGGTGCCCAAAATCGTAAACAACGGTGAGGGCTCAGCGCTCATGAAAAATCCAATTCTTGCAGGTCAGATTATAGAGAGTATAGTAAAAGCGATAGATAAGCCGGTCACCGTAAAAATACGAAAGGGCTTCGATGATGAACATATCAACGCAGTAGAGCTGGCACATGTGGCTGAAGAAAGCGGCGCAAGCGCAGTCGCAGTGCATGGCAGGACCAGAGAGCAGTACTACTCCGGCAAAGCCGACTGGGACATCATAAGGCAGGTAAAAGAGGCTGTCTCAATACCGGTCATAGGAAACGGAGACCTGCTTTGCGCAGAGGATGTCATAAAAATGCAGGAGCAGACAGGCTGCGACGGCTTTATGATAGCCAGGGGAGCGCAGGGCAATCCATGGATTTTCTCACAGATACTGCATTACTTTGAGACCGGCGAGCATCAGGAAAAGCCATCCTTTGAGGAAGTACGCCGGATGATACTGCGCCATGCACGCATGATGATAGAGTTCAAGGGCGAGTACACAGGGATACACGAGATGAGAAAGCACACAGCGTGGTATACGGCAGGATATCCGCATTCATCAAGGCTGCGCGCGGCGGTGAATACGGTGGAGAGCTTAGAACAGCTTGAGGAGCTTTTGTATAAAGAAAAGCTTCAAAATTGAAATCGGCCAAATCCTTGACAGCGTGGGGATTTTCAATTATAATACACGCGTTAAAATAGGCTTTAAATTTAGTATGTGAAACTTCCCACATTCAGTTTATCGAAGTTACCGGCATAGCATACAGTATATTTCTCAGAAAAATATGAAGTTAGCCACGGGTGCGAATCGCGGATAGAGGGTTTTTCTTTGCTGCCGGGTTTCCGTTGCCGGGTGTTATGGGACTCCGTGGCAGTTCATATTTTTCTTCGGAACATACTGTATACTTTCCGGTATTGAAGACCTTGGTGTGGGAAGTTAATATACTAAATGAGTACAATAAATATCAAAAATAAAAAAAGAAGATAGAAGGGTAAGAATCATGGATAACAAGAAAAATATTCTGACATATGCAGGTCTTAAGAAGCTCGAGGATGAGCTTGAGCATTTAAAGGTTGTTAAGCGTAAAGAGGTTTCCCAGAAGATCAAGGAGGCTCGTGAGCAGGGTGATTTATCTGAGAATG
>ERZ859923.1353-NODE-1353-length-10324-cov-1.990651_pt1 | contig 10324 bp, 9 predicted proteins | sample MGYA00510116_ERZ859923 | MGnify/ENA primary metagenome ERZ859923 (study PRJEB30046, sample SAMN00715168) | human gut metagenome | study: EMG produced TPA metagenomics assembly of the A metagenome-wide association study of gut microbiota in type 2... | reverse complement strand
CCAGCATGGCTTGGGACAGGGGTCTGACACCTATGTCCAAACAGGAGATAAATTATGTTAAATGACGGGAACAGTTCACAGGAATACGCCAAGGCGATTGATTATATATATGAGCTTATTAATGCAGGAACGCTTGAGGTCGGCAGCAGGCTTCCGACAGAGCGTAATATAGCTGAGCAGCTTGGAATAGGACGTAATTCCACGAGGGAGGCATTAAGTATCCTGCATGGAATGGGTATAATTGAGAGAAAGCAGGGCTCCGGAAATTACATATCGGGGGATGCGGGAAAATCAATCGGGCAGATAATTCTTATTATGCTTGCCCTGAGGAGCATAAGTAATAGGGATGTATGCGAATTTCGCCGTATTCTCGAAAAGACTGTGTGCGGCATGATAATTAGAAACGGAATGTCCCGGGAGCATAGTAAGAGGCTTAGCGGGTATCTTAATGAGCTTGAAAATTTGCAGTGCGTGCTTAAGAATGATAAATCAGCTTCAGATGACCATGATAAAAAGGATATTCTCGAAAAAATAGCTATCGCTGATGATAATTTCCATAATGAACTTATTAAGGCGGCGGGCAACAGTCTTATGACTGTGATTATGGATGCGGTAACCACTGTGTACAAGGAAGCTATTGAGCAGGTAATTTATAATTCGGACGAGTGCGTCAGAGATAAGCTTATAGAGTGCCACCGCGGTATTTATGAAGGAATAAGCTCATTGGATAAGAACATGCTTGAAGCGGCGGTAGACATGCATTACGATGTGGTGAGTGATGGTGGCACACTTATTGATAGGGAACAGGATTGCTGAATAATTACTAGTAAATATTTCATAGAAAAATTTAGTTGATTAAATTACTAAAGTGATATACAATCATAATAAAAATTCAAAACAAGAGAGGATATCACATGCTACAGGAAATCAACAGAATACTAACATGGTTAGACGGCGTTGTCTGGGGAGTACCGCTCATGGTACTTATTCTGGCGGGAGGAATATATCTCACGGTCAGAATGGGGCTTCTTCAGGTAAGAAAGCTTCCGCTTGCACTCAGGTGGATGGTAAAGAATGAGGAGGACGGACACGGAGAGGTCACATCCTTCGGTGCATTATGTACCGCACTTTCAGCAACTATCGGAACAGGTAATATCGTAGGTGTCGCTACGGCGATAGGTGCGGGAGGACCGGGAGCACTCTTCTGGATGGAGATTGCAGCGTTCTTCGGAATGGCGACCAAGTATTCGGAGGGACTTCTTGCTGTAAAGTACCGCGTTGTCGATGAAAAACATCACTCACTTGGCGGACCGTTCTACTATATCGAAAAGGGAATGGGAAAAAAATGGAAATGGCTTGCGTGCCTCTTTGCCTTTTTCGGAGTGTGCGTAGGACTTTTTGGTATAGGTACATTTTCACAGGTAAACGGAATTGCCTCAGCCGTAAAGAATTTCTTTGACCCTGATGCAGCTTATGCGGTGACGATACCGGGAATCGGAACATACTCATGGACGGTTGTGATAGCTTCTCTTGTGCTCAGTGTGTGCGTGGCACTTGTTTTAATCGGAGGAATCAAAAGAATTGCGAATGTGTCACAGGTCGTGGTTCCTTTTATGGCTGTGATATATGTGGTTTTCAGCGTTTTACTTCTTATATGTAATGTAAAGCAGATTCCGGCGGCGTTCGTGACTATAGTCAAGGGAGCCTTCAATCCACAGGCAGTCACGGGAGGAATTGTCGGAAGCATGATTGTCGCCATGCAGAATGGTATTGCCAGAGGTATCTTCTCTAATGAGGCAGGGCTTGGTTCGGCGCCTATCGCGGCCGCTGCTGCTAAGACTAAGGAGCCTGTAAGACAGGGGCTTGTGTCTATGACAGGAACCTTTATCGATACAATAATTATATGTACCATGACAGGTCTTGCAATTGTAATTACAGGAGCATGGCAGGTTGAAGGTTTAGAGGGCGTGGCTGTCACAACCTACGCATTCAACAACGGACTTCCGATTCCGCATGTAATATCATCGTTCTTACTCATGCTGTGCCTTGTATTCTTTGCATTTACAACGATTCTGGGCTGGGACTATTATTCGGAGAGATGCCTTGAATATCTCACAGGTGGAAGGATGAAGGCGGTCAAGGTCTATCGCTGGCTGTACATACTTGCTGTATTCATTGGACCATATATGACGGTAAAGGCTGTATGGACCATAGCCGATATCTTCAATGGACTTATGGCAATCCCGAATATGATAGCTATATTCGCTCTCAGCGGAGTTGTAATTAAGGAAACAAAGGACTTCTTTAAGAGACATAACGCACAGAAATAGCGCCACAGAATATGGAGCATGGAATATAGAACAGATAAAAACATATAAAATAACATAATGATGTTTTAACACCGGCATCACATAAGCTAAGATAAAATAAAACATCCGTAAATGCAGTTTTTGAGCATTATACGGATGTTTTGTTTTGTAATTATCCCTACCCCTGAAAAGGCGGTGCAAAACCACCGTAATAAGATACAGGTTCGTTATTCAGCCTCAGATGTGATGTATCCCCCAACATCTGGCAGCGGAAATAGGCAAGTCCCGGTATGCGTTCCTCAGCGGAGAGAACGGTGACGGAGCTTGGCGGTGTGAAAAAGCCCTGCCATAGAGTGACCGGAGAGGTATTTAAAAGGTGGGACATGATACACAGCATAATTCCGAGATGGCAGAAGAATACTAAAACAGGCTCCTCATCCTTGTGGTTTGCCATGCATTCTTTGGTAGTGCCGTTGTACACCATGTAGTCACAGCTTGAACCGGTATGTGTTGTGCTATAGGCAAGTCCATCGCGCATATAACCGTATTTTTCAAGCAGTGCATCAAAATTCCTGCATACATTCTCATAAGCCTCTTTTACATTGCCGCTTTTCATAACCGGAGTGTCCAGCCAGCGGTGGGCATCAAGCAGCTCAGGGTATCTGTTTAGATATTCAGGCATGAAATCCCATGGAATTGTCTTTCCGTCCGTGCGTCCTTCAGGTGACACAGGCACACGGAACTCCTGCAGCCAGTCACAGGTTATTGCGGTTCTGCCATGGCAGGCGAGGGTAGGCTCACTTGTCCTTATGGCTCTACCAAGAGGTGAACAGTAGAAATCAGTAACTCTCCATCCGGCTGTGCGCTTAGCGAGGAGCTGCGCTTCATAGAACCCTTTTTCTGTGAGCGAGTCTATACTGTAGTCCGGTTCGGCGTGTCTTATAAATATAAGCTTCATCATTTTTCCTTTCCTGATTGATAATTAAGTATGAACTGAATACTATTATATCCATTATAAATATAAATCTCAACTTGATTTTCGCATGCATTAAGGGTAGTATATAACTGTTATAATTCGGAGGAAGAGTATGGCACAGAAAAGAAATAAGAGAAGGAATACTGCAAGGAAAAAGAATAATGATGGCATATTAGGCCCGCTTATAGGACTTTTGTTCGGCTCAAGCACGGTGGCTCTGCTTTTGCTTGTGGTTTTATTTGCACAGACACTTGGAAAAGCCTCAAATCAAAATGGTGTACAGCAGGGCAATGGTTCGGGAAAGCATCACAGTGTGGATGAGGAATATATAAATATTGATGCAGATTCATTCAGGGGCTATGTGGGACAGTCGTATACCCTGTCACTTTCTGCCAATCCGGTTGATTTGGTGGAGGCAGTAATCTGGTCAAGCAGCAATGAAGCCTCGGTCATCGTAGATGAGAAGGGCAAGGTTGTGCTCGTAGGTGAGGGTGTCGCGGCGGTGACGGCGACAGCCGGACAATATTCGTCTGCTATAGCAATCGAGGTTGTGAAGGATTCCTCGGCACAGGGGGATATGGGATTTAACACAATCGGCTGGAATGATAAATATACCCAGAATAATAGTGCGGCATCGCAGACCCGAACGGATTCAGGAGAGACAACACAGAATAATGTTAGACCTGATGGCAATCCAGGCGGTAATGATTCGACAGAGCCTGTAACTGAGCCGGCCGGAAGCGATTATTCTGATGACGGTAATAATACACACGAAAATGAGACGACACAGCCGCCGCAGAATAATGAGACGGCACAGCCGTCAGGCAATGGAACGCAGAGCAGCACAGAGAATACATCTCATGAGGAGACAACAACCGAATTTATACCTCCTACGACAAAGGCGGCTGAGGCTATAGATACACAGGAAATGTTTTCTATTCTATCGCAAAGCGGATTTTCACAATATCTGCCGAATGCTGCAATATATGATGTGGATGGGGAATACTATGGAGAGGTGATTGTCCAGTCGGATAGTGTACATATATATATAAAGAAGCGTTCGGGAGAATTTGACATGGCGGTAAGAGGTGCACTGGCATATCTGCTTCCGGAGACCTCGGAATCCGTATGGAATGTGTATACAACGCTGTCAAAGGATAAGACTATAAACAGCGATGGCAGAAAAGTGAGATTTGTTATGGCTGCCGCCAAGGCACAATCGCAGATTATAGTTTACAATCCTTAAAAAAAAAGTTATGATATTAGGGAAGATAATATGATATGATGACATCATGGACTAAAAATAGACTGACATTAGGAAATGGGGAATAATATGGTTAATAAGCGTAAGGTCAGACTTATGGCGCGAACTGCCATGTATGAGAAGCATGAAGGTAAGAGAGAATTGAAGAATGTCATGTACTACCGCAGCGATTATATAGGTATGCATATGCTCTTTGCCGGTATAGGAATCACAGGCGGATACCTTTTGACACTTATGCTGATATGCGCATACAGATTTGAATATATTGTGAATAATCTTACCAAGATGGATTACAGAGGATTAGGAAGCACATTGATAGTGTCTTATGTGCTGCTTCTCATTGTGGCACAGGTTATATCGTATTTTATTTTCTCCATGCGTTACAGCGATTGTGAGGATGGCATGCGGGTATATATTAATCGTCTGAAAAAGATAGATAAACTGAGTCGTGAAGAAAAATCTGATGGGGAGAAAGAGTATAATGATGACGGAACTGTTAAAAATTAAGGATGCTTTGCAACGGCTGTACGGAAAATATGACACGATAATAAGCCATGTGCTTAAGTTCGCTGCAGCATTTGTTTCATTTATGCTTATAAGAGGGATGACAGGTTATAACGGACTTGCCTCCAATGTTTTTATAATTATATTGTTGTCTGCTGTGTGTGCTTTCCTGCCAGCAGGAGTGACAACAATGTGCGGGTGCGGGCTGATTATTTTACAGCTTTACGGACTTTCGGTTGAGTATTCGATAATAACACTTGTAGTGCTGCTTATATTGCTGCTTGCATATTATGTGTTTGCACCTAAGACAGGGTGGGTGCTTTTGCTTACACCGGTGTTTTATATGCTGCATATTTCGTATGCGGTTCCTGTTGTTGTGGGACTTACTGTGGGAATTGCCGGTATAGTTCCTGCGTTTTTTGGAACATATCTGTATTTTACATTGTCCTTCTGCAGTGAATTTGCATTGTCTGCCTCAATGTTCGGCGAAGGGGATTTTGTACAGAAGATTGTATTTATAATGGATAACACGATAGTGGATAAGGAAATGCTGGTGATGGGCATTGTCTTTTCGGCGGTAATAATACTTGTAGCTGTCATAAAAAGCTTTTCAATAGACCATTCAAGGACGATTGCCGTAGTTACCGGAAGCGTTGTCGAAGCAGTGCTTGTTGTAATGTCACATGTTATGATGAATCTTACATTCAGCATGGTGGGACTTGTTGCAGGCTGTGTGGCTGCTGTTGCCATTGGTCTGCTTCTAAGCTTTTTTGTATTATCGGTTGACTACTCGAGGACAGAAAGGGTGCAGTTTGAGGATGATGACTATTATTACTATGTAAAAGCGGTTCCGAAGTTCAACATGACAATGCAGGAGGTAAAGATAAAAAAAATAAGCGGCAATGCTGACGAGATAAAGAACGAATATAATTTACATGCTGCCTACGGCGGCAGTGGAGAGACGGAGCCTGAGGATATCGAACGCCGGAAAGCGTATGAGCGGGATATGGTCAATCTTGAGGATGAGGAATAAGATAAAGAGGATGTGAGAGCATGGGTGCAGTTAGCAGTTTTATTGGAGATTTTCTGAACAATATATACAGACCGAATGTGGAATTTTCAGATATTGCGGAGATTCTTATTATAGCATTCTTTCTGTATCATATAATATTATGGATGAAGACCAGCAGGGCGTGGACTCTGCTTAAGGGTATTCTCGTAATTATAATTTTTGCACTTATTGCGTACCTGTGTAAGTTTACAACAATTCTATGGATTGCCGGAAAGACAATCAATGTTGCATTGATAGCTGTTGTGGTTATCTTCCAGCCAGAGCTGAGAAAGGCACTTGAGCAGCTTGGCAATAAGAGGTATCTTGCCGGCCTGCTTCAGTTCGATGATCTGAAGGATAAGAAGGAGATTTTCAGTGACAGGACCATAGATGAACTTGTAAAGGCCTCATACGAGATGGCAAAGCACAAGACAGGTGCACTTATTGTCATCGAGCAGGAGATTAATCTTCAGGACTATATCAATACAGGTATAGATATAGATGCTTTTGTGAGCAATCAGCTCCTCATCAATATATTTGAGCACAATACACCTTTGCATGACGGAGCCGTAATCATAAGGGGTAACAGGATTGTGTCGGCTACATGCTATCTTCCTCTTTCGGACAACATGGATCTTAGCAAGGAGCTTGGAACAAGACATCGCGCCGGAGCCGGAATAAGTGAAGCTACGGACGCATTTGTAATTATCGTTTCGGAGGAGACCGGAAAGGTATCAATTGCACATAACGGACAGCTTGTGAGAAATGTGGATGGGGAGTATCTGCGCAACAAGCTTGAGCTTCTCAAGATAGGAAATCTTGATACGGGAAAACGAATTAAGATATGGAAGAGGGGAGGCAGGTCTGATGAAGAAAATAATATTCAATAATATAGGACTTAAGATACTTGCTCTTTTGATTGCCGTTATCGTATGGTGGGTTGTTATGAACATAGATGACCCCCTTGTCAAAAAGACCATAAACGGTGTCAGTGTCGAGTTAAGGAATGATGATGACCTCATTGACAAGGGATATATATATGAGGTGGAATCAGGGAACGTTATTGCCATAACCGTATGGGCTCCTGAGAGCGTTGCAAAGGAGCTTAAATCCTCTGATTTTATAGCTTATGCCGACTTAAGCCAGCTAAGCCCTCTCACCGATACTGCCAATATAACGGTAGAGTGCGTTAAGTCAGATGTCAAGAATGACATAAAGGAGATAACCTCCAAGATTCAGGTCGTCAAGCTGAGCATTGACAATAAGCAGACTGCGGAGGTTCCGGTTACAACGGCTATTGTAGGTAATCCTGCTGAGAATTATGTTATAGGTGATATATCCATTTCACAGAACAAGATTGAAATAACAGGTGCGGCTAGTGTTATAGAGAAGATTGTGCGTGCCGAGATAAAATATGATGTATCTAATATGATGCAATCTGTAAATGAGATGGTTACACCGGTATTTTATGATGAGAATAACAACGTAGTTGATACAGGTGCAATACAGCTGAGCCGTAACTCCCTGAGACTCAGCGTGGTAATCAATCCGACAAAATGGATAGGCATCACCATAAACCCGAGCGTTACGGTGGCGGATGATTATAAGATGGTGGGATATTCACTGAGCTTCGATCAGGTTAAGATAGCGGGAACCCAGGAAAGTCTTGCAAATATTTCAGCTATAGATTTACCGAGTGATGCGATTGAATTGACAGATGTGACGGAGAGCCAGGATTGTGTAGTCAATCTTGCCAATTATCTTAAGGCTAGTTACAAGATTGTCTCAGGAACTACAGAACTCACTGTGCATATAGATATTGAACCGATGGTTGTTAAGAGCTATATTGTTAGAAAAAATGGTATAGTTGTAAATAATTTAGGAGATGGTCTTGAGGCACAGATAGAGGACAGCTATATAGAGGTTAAGGTCAAGGCAATTCAGGAAGTACATGACAGCTTTAATATGGATGTACTCAATCCGAACATAGATTTAAAGGGTTATGGGCCGGGAGAATATGAAGTGCCTGTTATATTGTCGGAGGATTTGAACAATTATATTCTTGCCGGGAATGTCACTGTCAAGGTCAATATAACCGGTGATGCTGTTGAAACGTATGCCGAGACTGAAGCAGCAACAAGGAAACACTGATTAGAATACGCTTTGCCGGCGCTGCATTGAAGGTTCATGTTATATGTATTTGGAAGGATTTAGGAATTTAAAATGGAAACTCCGGTTATTGATGTGATTATTCCGGTGTACAAGCCGGAAAAAAAATATGCTGCATTATTGAAGATGCTTGAAAAACAGTCCGTAAAGGTAAGACGTGTGTATGTAATAAACACTCAGAAGCGATATTATAATAGTGGGAGTTATCCATATAATGGGGAAATAAAGGTAAAGCATATAGAGCCTGACGAGTTTGACCATGGGCGTACCAGAAATGATGGTATTATGGCTTCGAATGCGGATTACTGTCTTCTTATGACTCAGGATGCTGTTCCGGCAGATGAGCTGCTTGTGGAAAAGCTTCTGGAATGTTTTAGTGCGGATGATGTTGCCGTTGCGTATGCCAGACAGCTTCCTGATGAGGACTGCCGTATTATAGAGAGGCTTGCAAGGAATTTTAATTACCCGGAGGAAAGCTGCATTAAATATAAAAAAGATATAGACAGTATGGGGATAAAGGCATTTTTCTGTTCAGATGTATGTGCAATGTATGATAGAAAAAAATATATTGAGCAGGGAGGCTTTATCAAAAAAACAATATTTAATGAAGATATGATTATGGCATACAAGTTTCTGATGGCAGGATATGGGGTATACTATAAGGCGGATGCATGTGTTATACATTCGCATAATTATTCCAATATGCAGCAATTTCACAGAAATTTTGATTTGGGAGTATCACAGGCTGATAATCCGGAGGTATTTGCCAATATCTCGTCTGAAAGCGAGGGTGCCAGGTACATTTTTAAGATGACATCATTGCTTATCAGGAATAAAGCAGCATATTATATACCGTATTTTTATATAAACAGTGTGTTCAGGCTTGCCGGATATAAGCTCGGCAAGGCATACCGCAGACTGCCGGAAAGCTTTGTTATGGCATGCACGATGAATAAGAACTATTGGAGGCAACTGTGATTAAGGGTAATCAGAAATATTTTAATAGATTGCACGTACTGCTGGATGCACTTATCATAGCGGCATCGTATGGTCTGTCATGGGTGATAAAGTTCTATGATGACAGTGTAACCATGATGAACCATATGTATATTATAGGACTTTTATGCATTATTCCAATGTATCTTATACTCTATGCTGTATTTAATGTATATAGTCCTAAGCGTGTACAGACGATGAAAGAGGAGATAGGAAATATAGTCAAGTCAAATACCATGGGACTTGTTATATTTATTATGGCATTGTATATGTTACACCAGCCGCATTTTTCAAGGCAGATGATGTTTATATTCTATGTCATAAACAATGTTGCGGAAATCATTTTCAGGAATTGCATAAGATGGGTGCTGCGAAAGATAAGAAACAGGGGCTTCAACCAGAAGCATATCCTTCTTGTCGGCTACAGCCGTGCTGCGGAGGGCTATATAGACAGGATAAAGACCAACCCACAGTGGGGATACCATATAATGGGAATACTTGACGATAAGGTTGCAGTCGGAACGAAATACCGCGGCGAACAGGTAATAGGTAAGATAAAATTATTACAGAACCTGTTGTCGGAAAATGAGCTGGATGAGATAGCGATAACTCTAGGAATTGCAGAATATTCCAAGCTTGAGGATATCGTGGCAATATGTGAAAAATCAGGTGTGCACACAAAGTTCATTCCGGATTACAATAACTTCATTCCGACAAGACCGTATACAGAGGATTTGCTGGGACTGCCTGTGATAAATATAAGGCGTGTTCCACTAAATGGCGGTTTTAATAGATTTATAAAAAGAGTTTCAGATATCGTGGGTTCCTTCCTGCTGATAATTCTGTTTTCACCGGTAATGCTTGTGGTGGCACTTGCAGTAAGGTTTTCATCGAAAGGACCTGTTATTTATAAACAGGAGAGAGTGGGACTTCACAACAGGAATTTTGTTATGTATAAATTCCGTTCCATGAAGATAGAGAGGTGTGATGAGCTTCATTTTACAACGCAGAACGATGACAGAACCACCAGAATTGGCAGGGTTATCAGAAGATTA
>ERZ859923.1352-NODE-1352-length-10337-cov-2.706186_pt1 | contig 10337 bp, 7 predicted proteins | sample MGYA00510116_ERZ859923 | MGnify/ENA primary metagenome ERZ859923 (study PRJEB30046, sample SAMN00715168) | human gut metagenome | study: EMG produced TPA metagenomics assembly of the A metagenome-wide association study of gut microbiota in type 2... | reverse complement strand
TCCCAGGGAGTACGAGCACAAGCGGATTTTCGCGCTGTCCGCAATGCTTGACGGAACCTGTAAAGCCGTGATATGTTCGCCGGAAGCCGCGGCGCAGCTCACTATCCCGCCGGAGGAGCTGAAACAGCGTACCATCACGCTTTCAGCCGATATGGAGATCTCTCAGGAGGACATCGTAAAGCGCCTTCTGGCGGCGGGCTATTCCAGGTGCGATCTCATCGAGGGCGCAGGGCAGTTTTCAGTGCGCGGCGGTATTGTGGATATCTTCCCGCCGAGCAGTTCCGCACCCTGCCGCATTGAACTGTGGGGAGATACCATCGACAGCATTTCGCGGTTCGACCTTGACACTCAGCGCCGTACTGACCCGCTTGACGAGATCCGCATTTCTCCGGCGGGGGAGGTGCTTTTTGATTCCGCAGACGAGCTATGCGGCCGTATAGAGGCTCTTTCAAAGAAGCTCCGCGGCAAGAACGCCGAGGGAGTCCGCGAGCGGCTCAGCGCAGACGTTGCGAAAATGCGCGGCGGCGTTAATCTGAACGCGGTCGACAAGTATTTCCCGCTGTGCTACTCCGAGGAAGCGACCGTATTCGACTACTCAAACGCGGTGTTCGTCTGTGAGAACGTATCCGCGAAGGAGAACTACCGCGCGGTAGCGCTCCAGCACGCGGAGGACCTAAAGATACTCACCGAGGAAAAGAAGCTGTGCAAGGGGCTTGACCGCTACATGCTCACTAAAAACGAGCTGTATTCCGAACTCGAGAGCAGGACGTCGGTGTATTTCGACACGTTTATCCGCGGCGGCGGAATGGAGCTGGGTCTTATGCTGGACGTCCAGAGCGCCGTGCAGACCTCCCCGTGGAGCGGCGAGTACGCCGTGCTCCGCTCGGAGCTGGATAATTATCTCAGCATGAAGTTTGCCTGCATGATATTTTCGGGAACGGAAAAGGGCGCGCGTACGCTTGCTTCCGACCTCGCCGACGACGGCTACAAGGCGGATTTCTCCATGGAGCCTGAAAAGCCGCTCCCCGGAAGGATAATCGTTTCCCCGGGAACTCTCAGCGCGGGTATTGAATACCCCGTGACAAAGTTCGCGGTGTTCACTCATACCGCAGTGCATGCGGACAGGAAGCGTCCTCCCAAAAAGAAAAAGGGCGAGGAGATTCGCTCGCTTTCCGATATTTCGATAGGCGACCTTGTGGTGCATTATTCCTACGGGATCGGAATTTTCGACGGCGTTCACAAGATAGAGACCGACGGAGTAGCCAAGGACTACATCAAGATACGCTACGCCGGCGCGGACGTGCTTCACATTCCGGTCACGCAGCTTGACCTTGTGTCGCGGTATATCGGCTCCGGCGACGCGGGCACTGTTAAGCTAAACAAGCTGAACTCCGATCAGTGGCAGAAGTCCAAGGCGAAAGCGAAGGCGGCAGCAAAGGAGATGGCGTCCGAGCTTATCGAGCTTTATTCCCGCCGCATGAAGAGCAAGGGGTACGAATTCCCGCCGGACGATTCGCTTCAGGAGGATTTCGAAGCGCACTTCAACTATATTGAGACTAATTCTCAGCTCCGCTGTGTTGACGAGATAAAGGCGGACATGATGAAGCCGGTTCCGATGGAGCGGCTGCTGTGCGGCGACGTTGGATTCGGCAAAACAGAGGTCGCTCTCAGGGCGGCTTTCAAGTGCGCCGAAAACGGGAAGCAGTGCGCGATACTTGTTCCCACGACCGTGCTTGCATGGCAGCATTTCCAGACCTGCTGCAACCGCATGGAGGGCTTCCCGGTCAATATCGCGCTTCTTTCGCGGCATAAGACCCCGGCGGAGCAGCGCGAGATACTCCGCAGGCTGAAGGCTGGCAGCATTGATATCCTGATAGGTACGCACCGTATCATTCAGGACGACATCAAATTCAAGGATCTCGGGCTTGTAATAATCGACGAGGAGCAGCGTTTCGGCGTGGCTCACAAGGAGAAATTCAAGGAGATGTTCGCCGGAGTCGATGTGCTGACGCTCTCGGCGACTCCGATTCCGCGTACGCTCAACATGGCAATGAGCGGGATACGCGATATGTCCGTTATCGACGAGCCTCCGCAGGACAGGCAGCCCATCACCACCTATGTAATGGAGCACGACTGGGGCATCGTCATGCAGGCGATTCAGAAGGAGCTTCGCCGAAGCGGACAGGTATACTATATCCACAACCGGATTGATTCGATATATAGCTGCGCCGAGAAGATACGAACACTGATTCCGGACGCGCGCGTAGGCGTGGCGCACGGAAGAATGTCAGAGGAACAGATGCTAGAGATATGGCGGCAGCTCCTTGACGGAGACCTCGACGTGCTTGTGTGCACCACCATTATTGAAACGGGCGTGGACGTTCCGAACGTTAACACTCTCATAATTGAGAACGCTGATTATATGGGACTTGCGCAGCTTCATCAGCTCCGCGGGCGCGTCGGAAGAACCAACAAGCGCGCGTATGCTTACTTCACGTTCCAGCGTGGGAAGGTGCTGTCCGAGATTTCTCAGAAGCGGCTCGACGCTATCCGGGAGTTCACGCAGTTCGGCAGCGGATTCCGCATAGCCATGCGTGACCTTGAGATACGCGGCGCGGGAAGCATTCTTGGCGCGAGCCAGTCGGGACATCTCGCAAATGTCGGATATGATATGTACCTCCAGCTTCTTGACGAGGCTGTGCGCGAGGAGCGCGGCGAAAAGGACGTCCACAAGGAGGAGTGCCTGGTGGATATCAAGATAGACGCGTATATCCCGGAGGACTATATTTCGAACCAGGCGCAGCGCGTCGACTGCTACCGCAAAATAGCGAAAATACAGAACGACGAGGACAGCACCGATGTAACCGACGAGCTCATCGACCGCTACGGCGACCCGCCAAAGTCGGTTGTCGGACTTATCGAGGTGGCGCGGCTGCGTAATATGGCAAGCGCCTGCAATATCGTGGAGATCAGCCAGATGAAAAATGATCTGATATTCTATCTGTCCAAATTTGACATGGAAAAGATTGCGGCTCTGTCGGACGTTTATTCGAACCGTCTCAGGCTGGAGCCGACCGGCAAGGGGCATATACGCGTTTCGCTCAATAAGGGCGAAAAGCCGCTTGACGTCATGCGTACGGTCATCACAACCATGAATAAGGCGTAAATAAATTATCCCGGTTCTAACGAACCGGGATAATTTATTTGTTTGTTGGGTCGGGCATATCGTCGATCGTCCTGCTGATTTCCGGAACGTTCTTCACACAGAAGTCGACCATTACGCTTGCCACCTTTGCGGCGGTTTCAATGGAGACGTCCTTGCCGGATTTGTTCCACTCCAGAAAAAGATTCAGGAAGCCTGCGTTGATGAACGACGACATCAGCGTGATGTACTTTCCGTCGGCGGGAATGGTGAATCGACCGAGAATTTTGTCGGCGGAGGCCTTCAGCACTGTTTTCATGCGGGTCACGAGAACTCCGCGGAAATCGCTTTTCATCAGGTGGAAGTAGAAGCCGTATTCATCGGTTATCAGACGATTCAGCTCTATGAAAATGTGGTAGGTGCTGTCTACCAGACTCGCGCTGTCAAACTGCGATATTAGCTCGCCGAGGGCTTCTACTATTTCGGATTCGGTCTCGTCGAGGATATCTGTTATGTTGCTATAGTGGGTGTAAAATGTACGTCTGTTGACGTTTGCAAGCGTTGTAAGCTCGCTTATCGTGATCGACGCTATATCTTTGCTTTCCATTAGCTTGAAAAGCGCGGTGCGAATCGCCTTTTTGGTGCGTATTACTCTTTTGTCGGAATTGTTGCGTGTCATTACTGCCATATAACGACCCCTTTCTACACAAAATGTTATTTTATTCACATGTGTATATTATATCTCAATTTACTATGTTTGTCAACATCATTAGTCATTTTGTGCAATTTAAGCTTATGTTTATATTTAATATCGGTTACTATGTTTTTGATATAATTGTAGTGGGTTTTCGTGACATTGACAACAAAGAAATATGGTGATATAATATATAAAAAGTACAAGTCACGAAAGGACAGCTCATGGCAAAGATAATCATAACCGACGATGAACCTATGAACCGCAGAATGACTGAGTTCATGCTGACAAAGAACGGGTACGAAACAGTAAAGGCTGCTTCTGGAGAGGAGTGCCTCAGCAAACTTTCAGATGGTGCTGACCTTGTGCTTCTTGACGTGATGATGCCGGGGCTTAACGGATTTGAGACCCTGAAGCGCATGCGCGGCGTCGGGATAACGATTCCTGTAATATTCCTTACAGCGGCGGAGGATAACGAAACGCTGCATGAAGCGGAGGAACTCGGTGTTCCATGCGTCCGGAAACCCTTCAGACCTGACGACCTTCTGAACGCAGTCCGCAATGCAATCGGCGCAGTTAAATAGTAAAATCGCGGCGTATTGAAATATCGCCCCGATTTTTTGTAATTTCACACCAAAAAAATTCAAAACCTCTTGACAAATTAGGCAATTTATATTAAAATTGAAAAAGAATAAACGTTTACATTGACGTTTTGAACTACGGTAAATGCTATACCGCAGATGATGTATTAATAAGGAGAACATGATCATGGCTTACATTTTAGGCGTTGATATCGGCACTTCAGGAACAAAAACGGTGCTTTTCTCGGAGGACGGTACTCCGGTAGCTTCCGCTACATATGAGTACCCGCTCTACACTCCGCAGAACGGCTACGCCGAGCAGGAGCCGCTCGACTGGTGGAACGCTTCCGTGAATGGAATCAAGGAAGTTATTTCTCAGAGCAACGTCAGCGCAGACGATATCAAGGGCGTTGGACTTTCCGGTCAGATGCACGGCCTGGTAATGCTTGACGCTGAGAACCAGCCAATCCGTAAGTCAATCATCTGGTGCGATCAGCGTACCGCGAAGGAAGTCGTTGAGATCACCGATAAGGTCGGCGCAGACAGAATGATCGAGATCACAGCGAACCCGGCTATTACCGGATTCACCGCAGCGAAGATCATGTGGGTAAAGAACAACGAGCCTCAGAATTATGAGAAGTGCAGGCATATTCTCCTTCCGAAGGATTACATACGCTTTATGCTTACCGGCGAGTTCGCAACCGAGGTTTCCGACGCGAGCGGAATGCAGCTTCTTGACATTCCGAACCGCTGCTGGTCTGACGAAGTCCTGAACAAGCTTGGTATCGACAAGGCTCTCCTTGCCAAGGTATACGAATCTCCCGAGATCACCGGAACTATCACGGCAAAGGCTGCGGAGCTGACGGGTCTTAAAGTCGGAACTCCTGTAGTCGGCGGTGCCGGAGATAATGCGGCAGCTGCGGTCGGCACCGGCGTAGTCGAGGACGGAAAGGCGTTTACTACTATCGGCTCTTCCGGCGTTGTATTTGCACATACCTCCGATATTTCCATTGATAAGAAGGGAAGAGTGCACACCTTCTGCTGTGCGGTTCCTGGCTGCTGGCATGTAATGGGCGTTACACAGTCCGCCGGACTGTCCCTCAAGTGGTTCAGGGACAATTTTGCATGGTCTGAAATGGAGACCGCGCTTTCTATGGGCGTTGATCCCTATTACCTTATGGATAAGGAGGCGGGAAGCGTTCCAATCGGAGCAAACCGTCTGCTGTACATGCCTTACCTCAACGGCGAGAGAACTCCCCACCTTGATCCTAATGCCCGCGGCGTATTCTTCGGGCTTTCCACCATGCACAAGAAGAAGGAAATGCTCCGTGCGGTAATGGAGGGTGTTTCATACTCCCTGCGCGACTGCGTTGAGGTTATGCGCGAGATGAACATTAACGTAAGCGATATGATGGCGTGCGGCGGCGGTGGAACTTCTCCGCTTTGGCGTCAGATGCTTGCCGACCTTTACGGCTGCCAGGTCAAGACCACCCAGAACAAGGAAGGCCCCGCGCTTGGCGTAGCGCTTCTTGCGGCGGTTGGCGCAGGTATTTATAAGAGCGTTCCCGAGGCGTGCCGCGCGGTCATCAAGCCCGAGAAGATACAGGAACCTATCGCGGAAAACACCGCCGAGTACGAAAAGGTATATGCAATGTACCGCAAGCTTTATCCGGCAATGAAGCAGTCCTTTGCTGAACTTGCACAGATGTAATAGTTACATTAAAATGCCTCCTGAGTGCTGGTCATTTGGGAGGCATTTTCAGAATAAAAACCAGGATCGTTTTATTCAGCGTTTCCCAGAATATAAGCAGCACGAATAATTAATGCGGAGGCACCAAATGTTTTGTGAAGAATGCGGTAAAAAACTCATCAGACCCCAGGCATTGTACTGCCCCTACTGCGGCCATAAAGTAAATCACGAGCCTGCTGTAAATCCAGATCAGCCGGCACAGAGCATTGCTCCGGCTCCTCAAACAGTATCTCCTGAATCAGACGCGCAGGGAGTTCCTGCCGCTGTTTCAATGCAAGTTTCTGAATCTCCGATTGAATCCATGCCGGAGTTACAGCCAATAGTTCCCGAGCCAGTCGAGGAAGCACCAGCGGAAGAAGTTCCGTCAGCACCCGAAATTCCGGAGCAGGAAGCTCCCGCTGATCCCTTTGCGGTTAAGCCTGAGGAACCGGAAGATACAATGCAGGAAATGCAGCCGTTTGAACCGGAATTCACAACACTTCCTGCTCCCGACGCTGAGACCGCTGAGGAACCAGATATTCCAAATCCTGCAGCGACTGACGAACCGTCGCACCAGCAGGTACATACAGAGCCCGAAAAAGCTCCGGAGCCTGCAAAAGAGGAGCCCGAAGAGGAAGAGTACATTTCGACTGCAAGCGCATTTACTTCCTTCGAGCTGGAGGAGATACAGCGCAATCTGAAGAAGAAAATAACTCCTGAGCCGCTGTTCGACAAGGAGAAGCTCGCGGCTGAGCTTTATAACAATTTGTACGAGAACCTGTACGAAAATCTCCGCGAGAACATAAAGCGCGAAATTCTCAAAGAACTCGAGGAAGAGAGGAAGAATTCAGCTTCCGAAAAGAAGCCGGGATTTTTCAAGAGACACTAACACGGAGGAAAAATGTATACACCAAACGAACATCGCTATGAAAAAATGGTATATAACCGCTGCGGAAAGAGCGGTCTGAAGCTCCCGGCGGTATCGCTGGGAATCTGGCAGAACTTTGGCTATAAGGACAGCTTCGATAATATGGAGGAGATGGTGCATACCGCATTCGATCTCGGAATAACCCACATCGACGCTGCCAATAATTACGGAAATCCATACAATGGCTCAGCCGAGGAGAATCTCGGGAAAATACTTGACCGTGGAATGCGGCAGTTCCGTGATGAGCTTGTAATCTCAACCAAGGCGGGCTACGAGATGTGGGACGGTCCATACGGCGACCGCAACGGTTCGAGAAAGTACCTTACCGCTTCGCTGGATCAGTCGCTGAAACGCATGAAACTCGACTATGTTGATATATTCTATCATCATATCTTCGATCCCAACACGCCGCTTGAGGAAACAGCTCTCGCGCTCGACAATGCGGTAAGGCAGGGGAAGGCGCTGTATGTCGGGATATCAAACTACAACAAGGCTCAGACCGCCGAAATAATGTCGATTTTCAAGGAGCTTCGCACGCCGTTCATCGTGAATCAGCCGAGCTATTCAATGCTCAACCGCTGGATAGAATCAGACGGCCTGCGTGATTTCGCGGCGGAGCAGGGAATCGGCCTGAGCGTGTTTTCCCCGCTCTATCAGGGACTGCTCACGGACCGCTATCTGAACGGAATTCCTGCGGATTCCCGAATCGGAAAGGGAAGGACCTGGATCAAAAACGAACTCACCGATCAGAAGCTCTCTCAGCTTCGCAGACTCAATGATATTGCGGCTTCACGCGGACAGAAGCTCTCGCAGATGGCGCTTTCATGGGTGCTCAGGGAGGGTAAGGTCACTACGGTGCTTATCGGCGCTTCGCGCCCCGAACAGATAAAGGAAAATGTGGAAGCGGTATACAAACTGGACTTCACACAGTCGGAACTTTCCGCGATAGATGCAATTCTTTCAGAATAACTACACAGAAAAATTACAAGCCTTTAAAAAACTACTTGCAAATATCATTGAATTGTGATATAATATACAGGATAATAAGCGGAGCCATGCTTAAAAGCTGAAAGATGTCACACCCCACGGTCACGCGGGACTGACGGAGATCTGACGGCTGAGGCGGTTTTCGCAGAAAAATACCTGAACACGCCCGGTCAAAGGCGGCGAATGCTCACTCCGCCGGTGCAGATGTTCATACGGCGGCGCCGTACAATGAAAGGAAGTAGATTATGGCTAAGATCGCGGTTCTGGGCTACGGTGTAGTAGGCTCAGGTACAGTAGAGGTTTTCTATAAGAACAAGGAAAGCCTTGAGAAGAAGGCTGGGCAGGAAATGGATATCAAGTATATTCTCGATGTCCGTGATTTCAACGACAGCCCCTACAAGGATAAATTCGTCAAGGATTTCAATGTTATCCTCAATGACCCTGAGGTCACAGTTGTAGCCGAGGTCATCGGCGGTCTCAAGCCGTCCTACGACTTCGTTAAGTCCTCGCTAGAAGCAGGCAAGAGCGTAGTAACCTCCAACAAGGAGCTCGTTGCAGCTAAGGGCGCGGAGCTTCTCGCCATTGCAAAGGAAAAGAATGTAAACTTCTTCTTCGAAGCGAGCGTAGGCGGCGGAATTCCCATTATCAAGCCCCTTCATGCATGCCTTTCCGCAAACGAAATCGACGAGATCGCTGGTATCCTGAACGGTACGACCAACTTTATTCTAACAAAGATGATCCGCGACGGCATGGACTTTGAGAAGGCTCTCAAGATCGCTCAGGAGCTGGGCTATGCAGAGCGCAATCCGTCCGCTGACGTTGATGGTCACGACGCATGCCGTAAGATATGCATTCTGGCTTCCCTCGCATTCGGCAAGCATGTTTACCCCGAGAGCGTACACACCGAGGGCATCACAAAGATAACTCTCGAGGACGTTGAGTACTGCGACAGCGCTGACTGCAAGATCAAGCTCATCGGCTGTGCTAAGCGCGAAGAGGGCGGCAAGATCTCGATCGGCGTTTTCCCGGCGGTTATCAAGGACGAGAGCCAGCTTGCGGGCGTTAACGACGTATTCAACGCTATCCTGGTTCGCGGCGACGCTACCGGCGACGTTGTATTTTACGGCAAGGGCGCAGGCAAGCTTCCGACCGCAAGCGCAGTTGTTGCGGATATCGTTTCCGCTGTAAAGCACTCCGGCACAAGCAAGTCCCTCACATGGGCTGACAGCGCTCAGGACTTCATCAAGGATTTCAGTGACTTCACAAGCGCAAGCTACATCAGACTGGCTTCCAAGAACGTGGAAGTTACCAAGGCGGTTGTCAAGGCGCTCTTCGGCGACGTAACATATCTTTCCAGAAAGAACCAGCCTGAGAACGAGCTTGCGTTCGTTACAGGCGTTATGACTGAAAAGGCTGTTACTGACGCAATCGCGAAGGTTTCCGACAGCGCAGACCTTCTCGGAAGGATCCGTGTTCTGGATTATTGATGTTTCAGCTAATAACGCATTAATACAAATTTTGGAGGCAACATATATGGAATCAGGAACTCCTAAGTATAAGCGAGTACTGCTGAAGCTCAGCGGCGAAGCGCTTTCCGGAGATAAGGGCAGCGGGCTTGATATCCCGACCATTGAAAACATCTGCAAGAGCATAAAAAAGTGCGCTGACGCCGGCGCTCAGATCGGCATAGTTGTCGGCGGCGGAAATTTTTGGCGCGGAAGAAGCTCTGAGGGTATGGACAGAGCGCGTGCAGACCATATCGGCATGCTCGCCACTGCCATGAACGCCCTTGCTGTAGCCGATGTGCTTGAAAAGCTCGGATGTGAGGTCAGAGTTCAGACTGCCATTACAATGCAGCAGGTAGCTGAGCCGTTTATTCTCGGCAAGGCTATCCGCCACCTTGAAAAGGGCAGGGTAGTTATATTCGGCTGTGGAACCGGCAACCCGTTCTTCTCGACGGACAGCGCGGCTTCGCTTCGTGCAGCGGAACTCAACGCCGATATCCTGCTGAAGGCGACTATGGTCGACGGTATCTACGACAAGGATCCCAAGAAGTTCCCCGATGCAGTCAAGTATGACGTGATCACACATCATGATATCCTTGTAAATAAGCTCCAGGTAATGGACAGCGCAGCGGCTGCGATCTGCACCGAAAATAACATTCCGATTATCGTATTTGATCTTAACCGTCCCGACAACATCTACGACGCAGTGATGGGAGAAACAGTCGGAACGCTCGTTACAAAACATAAGCCCCAGTAATATCACGAAAGAGG
>ERZ859923.1349-NODE-1349-length-10351-cov-1.949398_pt1 | contig 10351 bp, 8 predicted proteins | sample MGYA00510116_ERZ859923 | MGnify/ENA primary metagenome ERZ859923 (study PRJEB30046, sample SAMN00715168) | human gut metagenome | study: EMG produced TPA metagenomics assembly of the A metagenome-wide association study of gut microbiota in type 2... | reverse complement strand
AGATTACGGAAACCAAAAAAAGTACCATCCCCCCCTTGTGAACCCCCCTCTTTTATGCTACAATAAATATATCAATAAAAGGAGGGGAATCATGGAACAGTTTTTGACGGATGATGATCTCCTTGGACTGTTAGAGGAACTCGATCAGGAGGACGCTGAGATTGAAGAATTAGAATTTGAGATGGAGATGGAAGCCTCTAACCGCAGATACGAGGAGATTATTCAGAAACACCGTATGGTTTAAAGAAGCACTTTCGATTATGAGAGTGCTTCTTTTTCGACACAGATCAATCGTGTATTCATAAAATTTCTAAGAGTTTGTTTTGGGGAAAGAAAAAAGGAGGTTTTTTGATGATACGAGAGGCAAAGACTGAAAACGGATGGGTGCGCGGAATTGAAGCAGCGGATCCTAGAATTACTGTATTTAAGGGAATCCCATTTGCGGCACCACCAATTAGAGAAAATCGCTGGCGTGCACCGCAGCCGGCGGCTGACTGGGAGGGAATCAGGGATGCATCTCGATTTGCACCGATTTCCATGCAGAGCATACCGGGACTTGGAACAGACGTGTATTGCAAAGAGTGGCATGTAGATCCGGAGATTCCTATGGACGAAGATTGTTTGTACCTGAATGTGTGGACAAGTGCAAAGACTGTAGATGAAAAACAGCCGGTTTTAGTATGGTATTTTGGCGGCGGGCTGCAGTGGGGTTATCCATCCGAAATGGAATTTGATGGAGAGCGGCTTGCTAAAAGAGGTGTCGTTGTTGTGACAGTAAATTACCGTATCAACTGTTTTGGATTTCTTGCTCATAAAGATTTGACCAAAGAGGCACCGGAAGCACCGACAAACTTTGGAAATCTTGACCAGCAGGCAGGGCTTCGCTGGGTTGTACGAAATATTGCGTCATTTGGCGGCGACCCAGAACAGATTACCATTGCCGGACAGTCGGCGGGGGCAGGGAGCGTACTGACACAGATGACCTGTCCGGATAACTTTGGTTTGTTTCAGCGTGCAGTGATTATGAGCGGCATGATTCGAAGCCCATATGCTGAAGAGGGAATGGGAATTCCGCCATCGTTGGATGAGGCAGAGAAACTTGGTGAGAAATTTTTCGATTATCTTGGTGTGAAGACTCTGGCAGAGGCCAGGCAGCTGGATGCAAAATATATTCGTGATTGTTATGATAAATTTATGTATGAAAATGAAATTATGGTAACGTCAAGGGATAATAATATTTGTATCGGCGATCCGATTCGTTTGTTTGCGCAAGGGAAATATGCCGGTGTGCCTGTTCTTGCCGGAAATACGGAAGATGAGTTTCCATTTGTGATTGATGCGCAGAATGAAGAAGAACTTGAGAAGAAGGCAAGTGCTTGGTTTTGCAAAAAAGCGGAAGAGTTTCTTGCAATACCACAAGTGCATGAGCAAACGAAAGATGGTTATGCGCCCGTTAGCGGTATGGAACTTATGACAAAGGCCGCATTTCTTCTAAATGAAAAAAGTGTGAAGCCTGCAAACTGTTATTATTATCGTTTTGCGCCGGATATACCGGGAGAGGATCATCCGGGAACATTTCATTCCGTTGATTTGTGGTTTTTCTTTGAAACACTTGCCAAATGCTGGCGGCCATTTGTTGGCAGGCATTATGATTTAGCCAGACAAATGTGTAATTATTGGGCGAATTTTATCAAATACGGTGATCCAAATGGAACAGATGATGACGGAAAGGTTCTTCCAAAATGGAATCCGTATCAGGAAAATGACCGGGCAGAAATGGTGTTTACTGCACAAGGTGCAAAATCCGGAAATGAAAAAAATTCAAAGCTGATGGAGTTCCTTCTTAGTGACAGAATAGAACGAATGAAATAAAAAAGGCTGTCTGCTCTGACGATTGTTATATCGCAGAACAGGCAGTCTTTTTTTGGCATAAGCCACTTGATAAAATTTGAGTTTGAGAAACCTGTTTGCTATTATCGATGTTCAATATGATAAGCCCATGCTGTGATTGGACCGATAACAGCAATGCAAATAATTGTTTTAATTGCAAATATCATGGTTACGTCCTCCTTTCCCGACTTCTATGAAATCAGAAAAGGACCTGACGGTAGGTTTCTCCGTTTTGATTATGTATGTATCGTATCAAAAAATTTCTTAGATGATTGTCTTTTCTCTGCCGCCTGAGTCTTTGCAGAAAAACGAACTGCCAAAGGGCGAAACAAAGACCTAAAACGGAAAACCAAAGTTCCGGAATCGGTAGCCGAAAAGGAATCCGGTTTGATACACGAATTCTGGAAAGAAAGGATAATGGTTGTCCCTCTTTGCCGGCAGAAAGAACCCATCCGGAAAATGGGATGGAATCATTTGTGCCAATCTGTGTCTGCACCGGCTGCAATGACTGGTCTAATTCGTGGCTGCATGAGAAAATATTTCTGTCAAAAAGTGCCTTTTGAGGCAGAGACGATAAAAAAATGGCAAGGCAAAGGCTAAGCCACAGAAAAGTGGCATGTTTATGTAGATATCTGCCTTTTATACCTTGCTTAAACATATCAAAATCCTCACTTATTTTTTAAATTTTTTCACGCCGGCATTTAATTAAACCAATCACTCCATCGACTGTAGGAAGAGCCTTCAACAAACGTAAATATTTCTGTTGGCATTACAGCATTGAAAAGTGCTGCAAATATAACAAACAAAATATATAATACAACATATGTGCTGCCGACTATCAGGAAAGCACGGTTTGCGTTTACTTCAAAATTCTTCTCTACGGCAAGGATGCTTAAGAAAGCAGCAATGATTTCACCGAGGAAGAAGAAAAACATACCAATCTGTACGCTTGCCATGCCAAGTAAAAGACCGATAAAAGTCAGTGGCAGGCATACGAAACAGCGAATGGATGCTGTTGCCAGTGCGGATTTAAAAGTAACGTTAGCTTTCACTGCTTTTCCGATACCAAGATACATTCCCATTGCTGCTGCGGAGAGAGCAATCGAGAAGAAGAAGGTAAAGAAAAAGGAAATCACAAGGCTTATTGCGGAATTATGTTCAAGTCCTACACCGTAGTTTGTCAAAGCAAATAATCCGCTGAAAAGTGCCTGTGCGGCAATTAAAATCAATGCGGCAAGCCAGCTCTCTTTTTTTGCAAGAGCAGAAACAGCTTCTGCCGGGTTTTTCCAAATAGTTTTCAACGCAGTAACCAAATTTTCAAAGCCCTGTTTGATTTCACGTGAACTCTGACTTGGTGCAGCCTGTACCGGTGTAGGTGCCGGTGTAGGAGCCGGAGCCGGTGTTGGTGCAGCCTGTGGCGGTGTTACCGGATTCGGAGCAACGGGCGTTGGTGTTGGAGCAGCAGGTGCCGGATTTGGCGCTGCCTGTGCAGTGCAGTTACAAACTTCGCCTTCCTGAAGCGGACGGCCACATTGTGTACAAAAGTTTCCCATATAAATATTTCCTCCAATTTTTAATTGATTAGTTAGGTGAGATCTATAAAATAAATCTAATATCAATATATCATTGAACATCGGGAGTTTCAAGTTTTTTCTTTGAGCCAGCCGTTAATTTGCCTCTCTAAAACGGGAAAAGAAGTTGGTCCGGTATCCAATAAAAATGTGTGGAAGAGAAGCGGACTGTAATATTTTCCGGCTGCTTTTTGAAACGTATCACGAATCCGGCAGATTTCCAGATAACCAATCGTGTAAGGCAGGTAACTGCCGGGCGAGTCAATAATCGTTTCATAAATGGCTCTGGCATTATCTGTTGTTACAATCCCATGATTTGAAAGAAAATCGGAAAGTTTTTTCCGGTTCCAGTGTTTTGCATGAATGCCAATGTCGCAGAGCGCATACAGGCAGTGGGTGGAAATGGCATTGTTCTGCAAAATATCGATTTCCTCTTTCGTGGCATCTAAAAATTGGTAAGAATAGATTTCTGCATAGGTGGCGTAGCCTTCTGTGTATGCCGGAAAATTAAGGACATAACGCAGGGGATGCTTATTTTTTTCGCGAAAATAACAGTTCTGAAATAAGTGCCCCGGATAGCCCTCGTGTGCCAAGGTAGCATGCAAATTCTGGCGGCGGTACTTTGCCGCATGATTGATGTAAATCACATTGGTGGCAGGCTCGTCGATGGGCGGTGTGAGATAAAAGGCGGGACTTAAAAAGTTTTCTAACGAGGAATCGACGGCGCGGATGTGACAGGTCTGTTTTTTCAGTGCCGGAAAATCCGTGCGGATTTTTTTCTTTAAATGAGTAAGAATCGATTTTGGCTCTTCATATTTTGAAGTGTGCTTTTCGCAGGTCAAAAAGGACGAAGGTGACGTGGCGGCAAGGGTGGCAAGTTTTTGTTCGGATTCGCTTAGTTTTTTTGTTAGCATTTGAAATAAGGAATCCGGTGAAGATATTGTGCCGGTTTTTTCTTTTACCAGATATTCATAATAAGCACGGCCGCCTGTGTATGCGGCGAGGGCACCATCATTTGGAGCAAAGGGCAAAAGTTTACCTAATTCGGCAATTAGATTTTTATAGGCGGGGAAAAGCGAGTGAGAGAGAAGTTTCCTATGTTTTTCTAACCGCTCTTTCTTTTCGGAAGCAGAGGAAGAAGAGGCGGAATTTATGGATTTTTCAAAACTTTTCTCGATGGCATCTGTCCCTGATGAGTCGACAAATTCCTGACACTGTCTTATTGTGTGGCGAATGGTTGTGGCGGATGGCAGTGTGCCCTTTTTTTGCTTGGCTTTTTCTAAAGCGGTTAAAGAGTTAAAGTAGGCAGGGATGGACTTTAGTAAAGAAAAATACTGGTCATAATCCTGTTTGTCTGTAAGAATAAATTCACAGAGAAGAACCGGAAGCTGTGCCTGAATCCCACTCGAAGGGTCGAACGAATACGAATGAGCAAGCATGCGGATGTCCTCCTGTGACAGCGTAAGCGAGGCATCAAGTGTATCATAGAGAAGTCTGTCCTCGCGGGATAAATTTTTCGAGGCAAAGCTACGAAGTCTTGCAAGTGTATTTTCCGTCGAAGTCTGCATCTGCTTCAAATCGTGAAGGGAAAACGAAGAAAACCCATCAGGCAAATCCGTAATTCCGTATTTTTTCGGGGACATCAGCGTGTAATTGAGTGTTAAGGAGTCACTTGCGGCATAGGAGCGAAACGTTTCCATGCAAAAGGTGTTAAAGTCAGCGTTTGCATCCTGCCCGGTCTGACAGCCTGCAATGAAGAGGGAAAAAAGGAGAAAGAGCGCAAAAAATCTTTTTTTCATGAGGGCGCCTCCAAGACGTTTGTTCCCAGTGTATGAAAGCGGAAAAACATTTATGATATGGCATATTTTTCATTCTGATACATAAAATTTAAGGCAGACAAACGGAGACTGAGGAGGGGATATTTTTGGAAGACAGACGGGAATTAATTGAGAAAAAATACGGGTTTCAGGTGAAAAATCAATATCGGGCAAGGGGTGCCATCCTATTTGATACGAAAGACGGTCCTCTGCTGCTTCGTGAAAAAATGAAACTTACCGGACATTTTGAATGGGAAAATGAAGTGAAGGATCATTTGCGTAAAAACGGTATGACACTTTTAGATTTTGCCGTGAAAAATGTGGATGGAGAGTATTTGACAGAAGCGGAAGATGGGACAAAATATGTTTTGTACCGATGGTTTTTTGGAGAGGAATGTGACTGCAAAAATGTGACCACGATTCGCTTGATGGCAGAAAACTTAGGACAGCTCCACAGTAGTCTGCAAAACTTTTATGAGGAACCGGTTTTGCTTCAGCAGCCACTTTTATCCCGGTATGATAAACATAACAGGGAAATGAAACATGTGTATGGGTATATGCGTGGAAAGAAGAAAAAAACGGAATTTGAGCGGTATGCCATGCAGTGCTTTCCAAATTTCTATGAGCGTGCCATGCAGGTACGCAGCCAGCTATCCGAAAATCTCTATTACAAGGAACACAGTGGGCAGACCAAAGACGTCTGCCACGGGGAGTATAATTACCATAATCTGCTTTTAACCAAAAGCGGGCTCGCCACAACAAATTTTGAGCATGCCGCACCGGGAATGCAGCTTCTTGATATGGCGTATTTTATGAGAAAAGTCATGGAAAAGAATAAGTGGCAGGTGGAAAAAGGAGTAGTTTTGTGGAATGGTTACTGCGAGGGGGCAGGATGCAGTAAAAAAGAACTGGAATTTCTCATCACCATTTTGTCATATCCAATTAAATACTGGAAGCTTCTCAATCAGTACATCAACAGTAAAAAGACGTGGATTTCCAACAAAAACATGGAAAAATTAAAGGCTGTTTGTGAGCAGGAAGAGAGCAAAGATAAGTTTTTGCAGCAAATGCGAACATTTACGTTAGGGACTAGTCAGAAAGCCTAAAATGTGATACAATATAATTCTTAATATACGGAAGCATTTTGTCACGCAAAAAGAGTGTCAGGAGATAAAAAATGAAACAAGCGAAAATACAGATTTGTCTTTTTATTGTTTTGCTGGCTGGTCTGACCGGCTGCGGGGCAAACGCCCAAAAAGCGATGGTGACGAACTCTCCGGAGCCGAGTGTCAGCTATGAGCAGGGGGCTGATTTTGTCGGCGCAGTTGGCGCTGTTGATGAAGAGCAGGGTACGATGGAATTTTATAATACAACATTCCAGACGATGGAGACGTATCCTTATACCGGTGGTACACAGATTTTGACAAAGAACAACAAACAAATGACGGCATCCGAAATTGAGCCGGGTGAAGTTTATGATGTGTATACAAGTGAAGATGGAAAAAAGGTTGAGAAGATGATACAGAACGCATCGGTTACCGAGCACGAGGGAGCTTCGCTCGAAATCAACCAGGACGAAAAACGGCTTACGGTGCGTGGTGTGAATTATGCCTATAACGATGACCTGCTTGTATTTTCAGATGGCAGACAGATTGACCCATTGGAGATTACGCCGGAGGATGAAGTGACTCTCCGCGGGATGAATGGACAAGCATTTTCTGTTGTTGTCACAAGGGGACATGGATATATCAAGCCGAATAATTTTAAGGATTTTACCGGCGGTACGGTTACGGTGCAGGGCGAGGCAATTCTCCCGGTCGCAAAGGATATGCTTTTGGTTGTGCCGGAGGGGCAGCAGCTTGTCACAATGAAAAATGGTGATTTGATGGCTGAAGTCACGGTAGAAGTAAAACGCGGACAGGTTACGAAAGTTGATATGGCGAAGTACCAGAATCAAGTGCCGGATACGGCGCGGGTTACATTTGATGTGAATCCACAGGGCGCAGAACTTTATGTAAACGGATCGATCACCGACCCGTCAAAACCTGTTTCTTTAAAATATGGTAATCATTCCGTGAAAGTTTCACTCGAGGGCTACGAAGATTACAGCGGTATTATTACCGTGAAGGATGCGAGTCTGACCGTTCACATTAATTTGGCAGAAGAAAGTGCGGATGTCGAGACCGATAGTTCCGAATCTTCCAGTTCAGTTTCCGATGATTCGTCCTCCTCTTCGAGTGAGAGCAGTGTCACTTATGATAACGACCATAAGGTTACGGTAAGTGCGCCGGTTGGTGCCGCCGTTTATGTCAACGGAACTTATAAGGGAGAGGTGCCCTGCAGTTTTACGAAAATGATAGGAAATGTAACACTTTCTCTTACAAAAGATGGTTATGAGACAAAAACCTATGCCGTTGAAATATCGGATGACAGCAAGGATATTTCCTGGAGTTTTCCGGATTTGACAAAAAATAGTTAAGTAAATTTCCCGAAAGGGTGAATATCACTTTTTAGAAAGTGAAATAAATTAAAAAAGCAGGCCACACATGGATGTGGCAGCAAGGAGGAAATTATGGACTACAAGAAAACATACGAAGCTTGGTTATCAAATCCATATTTTGATGACGACACAAAGAAAGAGCTTGAGAGTATTGCCGGGGATGAAAATGAAATCAAAGAGCGTTTTTATGCGGACCTTGAGTTTGGTACAGCCGGTCTCCGTGGTATTATCGGGGCAGGAACAAACCGTATGAATGTTTATACGGTACGCAAAGCGACACAGGGACTTGCCAACTACATCATCAAACAGAACGGACAGAAAAAGGGCGTGGCAATTGCTTTTGATTCCCGCCGGATGTCACCGGAATTTGCAGATGAAGCGGCTTGTTGTTTGGCAGCAAATGGAATTAAAGCTTATGTTTTTGAATCACTTCGACCGACACCGGAATTGTCCTTTGCCGTTCGTGAGTTAGGATGTATTTCCGGTATTAACATTACTGCCAGCCATAACCCGCCGGAATACAACGGCTACAAAGTATACTGGGAAGATGGTGCACAGATTACACCGCCTCATGATACCGGAATTATGGATGAGGTGAAAGCGGTAACCGATTATGCGGCCGTTAAGACAATGGACAAAGAAGAGGCAAAGAAAGCCGGTTTGTATGAGAATATCGGAAAAGCTGTTGATGACCGTTATATGGAGGAACTTAAGAAAAATGTTCTTCATCCGGATTGCATTAAGAAAGCGTCAGCAGATTTGAAAATTGTTTATACCCCACTTCACGGAACCGGAAATCTGCCGGTACGCCGTATTTTGAAAGAACTTGGTTTTAAAAATGTATTTGTTGTACCGGAGCAGGAACTGCCGGATGGTGAATTCCCTACCGTCAGTTATCCGAATCCGGAAGCACCGGAAGCATTCGAACTTGCTCTTAAACTGGCAAAAGAAAAAGATGCCGATTTAGTTCTGGCAACGGACCCGGATGCGGACCGCCTTGGTGTTTATGTAAAAGATACCAAATCCGGTGAGTATATCTGCTTAACCGGAAATATGTCGGGAAGTTTTCTTGCCGATTATGAAATTGGACAGAAACTTGCACTGGAAGGAAAACTTCCGGAAGATGGCGAGTTGATTAAGACGGTTGTTACTTCAAACCTCGTAGATGCGATGGCAAAATATTATGGTATCAAAGTGACCGAGTGCCTGACCGGATTTAAGTGGATTGGAAGAGAGATTCTCCGCATGGAGACAACCGGAAAAGGCCACTATCTGTTCGGCTTTGAGGAAAGTTATGGCTGCTTGATTGGAACGCATGCAAGAGATAAGGATGCGATTGTGGCATCGATGGCACTTTGCGAGGCGGCTGCTTATTATAAACTGCGAGGCAAAACAATTTGGGATGCTATGTTAGATATGTATGAGAAATACGGCTACTACAAAGATAATGTAATTGCCATTACGCATAAAGGTATTGAGGGACTGCAGAAGATTCAGTCGATTATGGATAATCTCCGTAAAAATCCGCCGATGAAATTTGGTAATTACGATGTGACGGCAGTAAGAGATTATTTGAAAGATGAAATCGTAAATGTTAAGACCGGCGAGAAGAAACCAACCGGTATTCCAAAGTCCAACGTACTCTATTTTGAATTGACCGAGGATGCATGGCTTTGTGTTCGTCCATCCGGTACGGAGCCAAAGATTAAACTTTACTTTGGTGTTGTTGGTAAAGATTTGGCAGATGCCGATGAAAAATCAGAAAAACTGGCTGTAATTGTAAAGGACTTGCTGAATCAGTTAGGATAAAATAAATGCAGGGGGTGAACATGTGAGCAATCCATATTTGGAACAGTGGACGAGCAAAGAGATGCTGAAGGAATTGGAAGAGGGAATTTTGAATGCACCTCAGGATTTGCTTGGCTGCCACATTTTCAAAGAGGAGGATGTGCAGATTTTTACCGCATATCGTCCGTGTGCAAAACGTATGTGGGTGCTGGATTCAAAAGGGGAGACCACTTACGAGATGGAACCAATGGAGCCGGAAGGATTTTTTGGCTATGTCATTGAGAAGAAATCGGAGCGACTGAAAAAATATCGATTCCGGGTGGAATATGGACCGGACGATGTGATTGAAATTGACGACCCTTATGCATTTCCGGGGATGTTTGGTGAACTTGACCGGTATTTATTCTCGGAGGGAAACCATTATAAAATTTATGAAAAATTAGGAGCACATCCGATGAAGCGCGATGGCGTGGAGGGCGTTCAGTTTGCTGTCTGGGCGCCACACGCCTGCAGCGTGAGTGTAATCGGCGAGTTTAATATGTGGGATGCAAGACTTCATAAGATGATTATGAGGGGGAGCAGCGGTATTTTTGAACTGTTCGTGCCGGGCGCGTGGGAAGGCGCTGCCTATAAGTATGAGATTACGGCAAAGAGCGGGGATAAGTTGTATAAGACGGACCCTTATGGAAATTATGCGGAGCTGCGTCCGGGAAATGCTTCCCGAATTACGTCGCTTGATGGCTACAAATGGCAGGATGGTTCTTATCAGAAGAAGCCTCAGAAAA
>ERZ859923.1337-NODE-1337-length-10443-cov-2.662206_pt1 | contig 10443 bp, 9 predicted proteins | sample MGYA00510116_ERZ859923 | MGnify/ENA primary metagenome ERZ859923 (study PRJEB30046, sample SAMN00715168) | human gut metagenome | study: EMG produced TPA metagenomics assembly of the A metagenome-wide association study of gut microbiota in type 2... | reverse complement strand
AAAATTCATTACAAGATTCACCATTTCTCGTTTGCGATATACTCGTAAATGCTGTCTAATTCACGGATTGCTCTAGGATTGACCTTTACTTTGTATTTATCCAAAATGTTTTTTCTCCAATTCTGTAAAAACTATTTCTGCATCAACAGCGTCTGCTCCGTTAGCGATTTCCTGCTCGGATTCGAAGATTGCTTGGTCGATGCGATTCATTCTTGCAAATTTATCATACAGTTCACTGCTCATTACAACCAAGTCGCTATATCCGTTTTTGGTGATAAAAATAGGCTCTTGTTCCTTATGTGCAATATTGGAAATCTCGGTTGTATTGCGTAAATCCTTAATAGGCATAATAAGTGGCATAATGTTTCACTCCTTTCGTTGGCATAATTATAGCATAATTATGCTCAAACAGCAATGAGAATATGCAATATAATCTAAAAATGTGTGTAGCATAGGTTTGGGATTTAGGACTAAAAAAATGGTTGACACAAGGATAAATTTGTTGTAGCATAATAAAATCTATATCAAAGGCTATGAAGAGAAGAGTAAGTAGTTAGATATGTTACAGAGAGTCTGATTAGGTGAGAACAGATGCAAAAGGAACTACTGAAAATGGTCTCGGAGCTGCGTACCGAAGCTGTTATGCCAAGGCTACGACGGGTGCACCCGTTATAGTGATAGACTATCGATGAATCATTTCTCGTCCGTAGTTGATAAGGCTTATATCGTGAGATATAAGTGAATTTAGGGTGGTAACACGAGGCTGATGCTCTCGTCCCTGAAAAAGAAATTTTTCAGAGAGGAGGGCTTTTTTAATACAGAAAAACGGAATGACCAAGAAAACATGTTGTAAATGAACAACATAAGAAATGAAGTTATCACTACAAAATTGAAAGAAATGAGGTATGTAAAATGAGACAAATTTTAATCGGTGGTGCATGGCCATATGCAAATGGTTCATTGCACATAGGACATATTGCAGGATTATTACCTGGAGATGTATTGGCAAGATATCATAGAGCAATAGGAGACAAAGTATATTTTGTTTCGGGAAGTGATTGTCATGGTACTCCTGTAGCAATTAGGGCAAAACAAGAAAACAAAACACCACAAAAGGTCAGTGATTTTTATCACAGGGAGTTTGTAGAGTGTTTTGAAAGGTTGGGATTCAGTTATGATGCCTATACTAAAACATCAGCAAATGAGCATAAAGATTTTGTGAGAGACTTTCATAGAAAATTGTACGAAAGTCCATATGTGTATGAAAAAGAAGTTCCACAGGCTTATTGTGAAAGTTGTAATTCTTTTTTGGCAGACCGTTTCGTATTAGGGAAATGTCCTAAATGCGGAAGTGATACCAGAGGCGATCAATGTGATTCATGTGGAACAGTTTTAGAACCGGAAACTCTTATAGAACCTAAATGCGCTGTATGCGGGAAAAAGATTGGTTTCAAAAACTCTATCATGACTTCGGTCTGATACATACCAAAGGGTGGTTTCGTAGGAAGCCCCCCTTTTAAGTTACAGCAGTTTTTCTGCTAACTGCTCTGACAGTATTCTTATCCCTTAAGTCCCTGCCTTCGTTAGCTTCCATGAACTGCTCCAGTATATCAGTTTTAATAAGAACCTTTCGTCTTACTTGAAGTACCGGGAGCTTCTTCCACTTTACCAAGTCTCGGAGCGTATTTCTTCCGACACCGGTATAGTCGGCTGCTTCCTCAATGGATAAGGCTATTTTCATTTCTGTCATTGAATCACCTACTTTTGAATTGCATTATGCAATTTTTGAACTAAGCCAACTATAAACCTTTTATATCTTCTTGTCAAGCGTTACGATATTTTAAAAATAATTATTAGCTTGCATATTGCAATTGTGAAAGATGTATGTTATAGTAGTACCATACCGAAAAAGGAGGCGTATCAAGATGAAAGATAAAGAATTACGCAAGCTAATCGGTAGCAGGGCAAAACAGCGAAGATTGGAATTGGGATTGAAACAGCCTTATGTAGCTGAAAAGATGGGAGTGACAGCTTCCACCATTCAGAGATATGAAGCCGGAACAATCGACAACACCAAGAAGCTGGTGCTGGATGGACTTTCAGAGGCACTTCATGTATCCGTGGAATGGCTCAAAGGCGAAGCAGAGGAATACGAAACAGACATTACGGATAAAAGGGAATTACAGATTCGTGATGCAATGAGCAGTATCCTAAACCGCTTACCATTTGACCTGAATAATGAGGAAGCTGACTTCTCGAAAGACCTATTGCTACTGATGTTACAGGAGTATGAGTTGTTTATGGATTCTTTCCAGTTTGCCTGCAAGAACTTTAAGGGCAACACGGAGAATGCAGACATAGCAGCCACCATAGGTTTTGAATCGAATAAGGAATACAACGAAATCATGTTTCTTAGGGAGATTACCCACACAGTCAATGCCTTTAATGAAATGGCAGATGTTATAAGGCTCTATTCCAAGAAACCGGAGACAGCCACACAGAGGCTTGCAAATCTTTTATCGGAAGATTCCGAATCGGTATAGTTAGACAACCGGAGTTATGATATACTTACACGCAAGAAGCATTTCATCAGTTCCGATTGTCGATATCGAAAGGAGAAACGATTATGGCAAAAGGTTCTGTAAGAAAGAAAGGCAAGAAATGGTACTACCGCTTCTATGTGGAAGATGCAAGCGGTAACCTGGTACAGAAGGAATTTGCTGGTACGGAAAGCAAAAGCGAAACGGAAAAGCTGTTAAGGCAGGCAATGGAGGATTATGAAGCCAAGCGGTTTGTTGCAAAGGCTGACAACATTACTCTCGGAGAGCTGCTTGACCTGTGGGCTGAGGAAGAATTAAAGACAGGCACATTAAGTAATGGAACGGTCGGCAATTATCTTCAGGCTATTGGAAGAATCAAACAGCACCCCATTAGTAAAAGGAAGCTGAAAACAGTGACTTCAGTACACCTGCAGGAGTTTATGGATTTGCTGTCATTTGGTGGTACTGTCGGAGATTTTATTTCCAAAGGCTATTCCATTGATTATGTAAGGTCGTTTTCAGCAGTATTGCAACAGTCATTCCGGTTTGCGGTATTTCCGAAACAGTTTATTACCTTCAATCCAATGCAGTATGTGGTGATGAGGCATAAAAAGGAAGAAACGGATTTGTTTGCGGATGAAACAGCCACAGACAGAGATAAGGTTAAACCGCTTTCCTTTGAAATGTACCGGAAACTGATTGAACAGCTTGGAAAACGAAGCGGGGATGCGATTCTTCCGGTTCAGATAGCATACTTTACAGGTCTCAGACTTGGAGAGGTAGCAGGTCTGACATGGCAGGATATCAACCTTGAAGAACAGTATCTCACTGTACGCAGGAGCATCCGCTACAATGGGGCTACCCATAAGCACGAAATCGGTCCGACAAAGTGGAAAAAGATCAGGGTTGTTGACTTTGGCGATACTCTCGCAGATATTTTGAGGAATGCAAAAAAGGAACAGCACAAAAACCGTTTTCAGTATGGGGAACTCTACCAGCGGAATTTTTACAGAGAAGTAATGGAAAAGAATCGGGTGCATTACGAGTATTATCATTTGGGAATGACAGAGAATGTGCCGGAAGATTACACCGAAATCTTCTTTGTATGCTTAAGGGAGGATGGTTGTCTGGAACTTCCGGCAACCATAGAAACAGCCTGCCGGACAGCAGGAAGAAAAGTACCGGAGCTTGAAGGTTTCCATTTCCACACACTGAGGCATACCTACACGACAAACCTCTTATCCAACGGGGCTCAGCCTAAGGATGTGCAGGAACTGTTAGGACACTCAGACGTGAGTACCATCATGAATGTCTATGCCCATGCTACAAGGGAAGCAAAGCGGACTTCCGCAAGACTTCTTGATAAAGTGGCAGGCAACGATTAAACAACTGAATAATGAATTTTCCCTTGTAATTATCCCATAAGGGCAAAAACAAGGGAAAAGGATACATATATAGAATTTTCAATAGCAGAAAGCCTTGAAAATAAGGGAAAGTTAAGAAAGTTAATAGATAACTCCCAGTTTGTCGTAAACATTTACATACTATTGTTTAGAAAAAAACAGTTCCGTTTATCCCCTCGAATTTCTCCTATAAGTGAAGGAACAATTTCTGACTTTATGACAGGGTTACATTCCCTGTCATTTTTATGGTCATTTATAGAAAAGAACAGGGGTTTACGAACCTTGCACACTATACCGATGATGGGGATAGCGGCACACTTTTTTGGATGAAATATCTGCAGATATTATGTATATATTTGACATATGCCAATGCAACCATATATAATTGTTTGTATTTGGGATAATAATCAGTAATCAAGGGGTATAAAAGATACATGAAAACAATAGAATTTGATACACATTTCTACAAAAAGCTGTGGACACTCATGGTCCCGATAATGGTGCAGAATCTGATGCTGGCGCTGGTGGCTGTGGCGGATGCTTTCATGCTCGGAGGACTGGACCAGAACTATATGTCAGCGGTTTCGCTTGCCACACAGATACAGTTCATCCAGAACATGTTTCTATCAGCGGCGACAGCGGGCCTTGCAATACTCGGAGCGCAGTATTGGGGCAAGCAGGATATAAAGGCGCTCGATGACATATTCGCTCTTGCAATCAGAATATGCTGTGTAGTATCAGTACTGTTTTTCGTGGCATGTGCATTCTTTCCTCGATATCTGATGCTCATTTTCACAAACGAGCCTGTGCTTATAGATTATGGTGTAAGTTATCTGAAAATAGCCTCTTTTTCGTATCTGTTGACGGGCTTCTCGCAGTGTTATATAGTCATGATGAAGATATCAGAGCATGCAGGGACTGCGGCGGCAGTCAGCTCGATTACAGTGCTAATAAATATCGTGCTGAATGCTGTGTTTATCTATGGTGCATTTGGCATCGAGAGCATGAATGTGAGGGGAGCGGCAATTGCCACGCTCATATCAAGAGTGCTGGAGCTTATGCTTTCAATCACATTTTCTTACAGACCGGGATATATCAGGCTTAAAATCAGGGAGCTTTTGGTGAGAAACAAGGAACTGTCAGCAGATTTTATGAAGTGCTCCGGACCGATTCTCGGAGCAAGCCTTGTATGGGGAATAGGCTTTACATCGTACTCTACATTTATGGGACACATGGGAACAGACGCAGCAGCGGCCAACTCCGTCGCAGCGGTTGTGCGTGATATCATTTGCTGTCTCAGTGCAGGTATATCAAGTGCAGCAGGCATTATGATAGGAAATGAGCTTGGTGCAGGGAATTTAAAGCGTGGAAAAGCATATGGCATCAGAATGGCAAAGCTGTCATTTTTGTGTGGAGCTGTTATGACAGTGCTTATGGCGGTTTCAGCACCGGTGATTTTACATTTTGTAAAGCTCACACCGCAGGCTGCAGAGTATCTGAAGCAGTTATTCGGTGTACTTGCCTTCTACATGATTGGACGATCGGTAAATGAAATCATCATAAACGGTGTCTTTGGTTCGGGAGGAGATACGATGTTTGATATGTACTCTCTTGCTGTTACGATGTGGGGCATAGCAATACCGCTTGCAGTTGCAGGCACATATTTTTTGAACTGGCCGGTGGTTGTGGTATATGCGTGCACCTGTGTGGATGAGGTTGGAAAGATACCGTGGACACTCATACATTTTAAAAAATACAAGTGGGTAAAGGATTTGACAAGATAATGGAAAATGTATGAAAACAAGCGTGTGCACAGGGAGTAGGTCGGTTATCGGCTTAATAAAGCGAGATGACGGATTGCCTGTCAACAATCTCAACATCCATAATCTCACCTAAATTACTGTCTGATTCATTGTCATGTATTTTCTTTAGGAGAAGCTCGGTTGCAAGCCGGGCTTTTTTTGGTACATTTTGTGATACCGATGTAAGCTTCGGTACGGTGTACTGGCATAGATTCAAATTATCATAGCCTATGACAGATAAATCAATCGGGACACGGTAACCGCCGAGACGCGCACCCTCCATGATGCCGATAGCACATATATCGGCAGTTGTTACCACTGCTGTGATTGGTGACTTGCTGCCTGCAATGGCACGGCCGGCTTCGATACCGCCCTCATATGAAGGTGGATAGCTGAAAATATATTCAGGACGGAAAGGAATATGACTGTCCTCCAAAGCTTTTTTGTATCCGTTAAAACGTTTGGTGAGGACGATATTTCCCTCATAATCAGCTACAAATGCAATCTCGGTGTGACCGTGATTTATCATATATTTGGTCGACAAATATAAGCCCTTTTCATCATCAGATATTACATTTATGAGATTAGGGTGAGAGTAATTGCTGTCAAAGGTAGCAATAGGGCAGTTGGCTGCATCCATCAGCTTTTCAAGATTTTGGGCAGAGGTGGGGAAAACCAGAATCATCCCATCGACATTCCAGTTCTTAACCAAAGATAATATGTCTGAGCTTCTGGATACTGATTGAAGCATGGTGAAGTATCCGTTTTTGTGAAGCTCTGTTTCTATTGTACCAATCATTGTACTGACATATGGGTTCTCAAAATAATTGTATCCTGAAGTATATTCTTTCTCCTCTAAGAATGTAACAACTCCGATAATGTGTGAGGAATTGTTTGAAAGACTTCTTGCGTTCATATTCGGAACATAATTATATTCCTCTATAATTGAATTGATTTTATCCCTTGTTTTCTGTGAAACACGGCTTGTCTTTCCGTTGATTACGTTTGAGACGGTCATTGTGCTCACACCTGCCATTTCGGCAATATCCTTAAGTGTCATATTAAACTCCTTTTTATTCAGTATTATAATTTTTTACTATAAAGTTTATACATAAACCGAATATGATTTGAAATATAGGTTTATAAATTGCATTAAGTATACATTTTTATTTTGCAAATAGCAATCTGTTTTTGCAAATATTTACATAAAACCCTAATTTATATGTAAAAATGCACAAAAAATATATGAAAATAATATGGAAAGTGATGAAAAAATAAAAAACTGTTGACGAATGTACAAGGCAGTGGTAGATTATAGTTAGATTTAGCGCTAAACTAATTTGAACGAAAAAGAGGATATTGAATTAAGAAAGTGAGGATTTCTATGAAAAAGAAACTTATTGCAACGGTTATGGCAGCTACAATGGCAGTGACAGCACTTACAGGCTGTGGCAGCTCATCGTCTTCATCAGCTAAAAAGGACATAAAGGTACCAACAGAGCCATTTGGTGATACAGTTAAGTACGATCCTTCGGTTGAGATTAATGATGGAAAGGACGTCTCAATTGACCTGTGGGAGTGGGGAAGCGATGAATTATTTCAGGAGATTATTGACAGATACACAGCTATTCATCCTAATGTAACGATAAACCTGGTGGATAATCCATGGGAAGATTACTGGACAAAGCTTCCTTTGGCACTCGATGGTGAGAACGGTCCGGCACTCTTCAATGTACATAACAGCTATCATGAGAATCTTATCAACTATATGGCTCCGCTTGATATTCCTGTTGAGGATTTGGAGCAGGACTTTAATGGAGTAAACGCCCATGTGATTGATGGTAAGGTTTATTACATTGATTACGGAATGATGACAGGCTCTGTTTATTACAACAAGGAGATGTGGAAGGAAGCCGGACTAACAGATGATGATATTCCAAAGACCTGGGATGAAATGATTGAGGTAGCAAAGAAGCTCACAATCAAGGACGGAGACAAAATAGTCCAGGCCGGACTCAATTTCAATAATGATTTCCACCAGAATTACCTGCTTGGTCTTAATTATCAGCTTGGTGAGAACCTCTTTAAGGAGGATGGAAAGACACCTAATGTCAATTCAGATGCCATGAAGAAGGTAATGCAGATGCTTGTTGATATGTATGACAAGGATCAGATTGGTTCAAAGGATTTTGGCGAGAACTGTGCAGACAGCTTTGGACAGGGACAGTCGGCAATGGTTATTCAGTGGGGACATTATTACAATACACTTAAGACCACATGGAGTGATATAGATTTTGGCGTATTTGAAATTCCTACATTTGACGGAAATCCATATGCATACAATAGATATAACGGTGAGTCAACATTCGGTGTAAACAAAAAAGCACCAAAGGATCAGCAGGCAGTGGCACAGGATTTTGTAAAGTTCTTCCTCTGCGACGATGAGTCTCAGGTAGATTTCAATCTTGCTATGAGTACCTTCCCTGCAAAGAAATCCCTTGCAGACAATGAGGAAATACTTGAAAACCCATCGCTTAAGGTACTTTCAGAGCACATTGACCACTACATCTGGCCGGGTCCGATGCCTTCATGTGTTGAGGAGGATATGAAAAAGGCCGGAGAGGACATATTCTACAATGGAGTGGATATTGATACAGCTTTAGACAAGGCACAGGCTGATATTATAAAGGATATGAAGAACAGTTCATTCCAATCAGTCGAGAATCTATATGAGTTTGCAAAATAACAGGTAAAGATTCACTACGGAGGATTATTAATGTTTAAAAAATCACATCCATTACAAAGTAAGAGTGAAATAATTTTAAGAAACATAGTTGTTGTAGCTATGGTAGCTTTCTTTACAATATTTTTGATAATACCGATTGGTATAGCATTTGCAGGAAGCTTTCATGAGTGGAATCCGTTAAGCGGAACATACAAGTTTTTGGGTCTGGAAAATTATAAGCAGGTGTTCACGAGCAAATTGTTCGGCAAATCAATGTTCAATACCGTAATTTTTTCGGTAGTTGTAATTGTTTTCAGAGTCGGTCTGGGACTGGGAATCGCGTATGCTATTTATTCAACGCTTATAAAGCATAAGAGCTTTTTCAGGGCAGTTTACTATATGCCTGTAGTAACGCCTATGGTTGCAGTGGCATTTGTATGGAAGTTCATGTACAATCCACAGATTGGAACCATCAACAAAATATTCGGGCTCGATATCAACTGGCTGATGAATCCCAAAACTGCTCTGATTGCAGTAATTATAATGACCATCTGGAAGGATTTTGGATATGCGGTTGTCATGTATATGGCAGGCCTGTACTCACTTCCGGCAGATGTCATGGAGGCAGCGCAGGTTGACGGAGCGAGTGGCTGGCAGAAATTCAGATACATTACATTGCCATTGCTTAAGCCTATGACACTTTTTGTAGTCATTACATCAATTATTTCGTATATCCAGGCATATGTTCAGATACTCATCATGACAGAGGGTGGACCGGGAACATCAACATATCTGGCTTCTTACATTATTTACGATGAGGCCTTTGTCAAATACAACTTTGGATATGCATCAGCACTTTCATTTGTGCTTTTTGTGATTACCGCAGTGCTTACCGTGCTTTCTTTCAAAGTATCGGGCAAGGAAGAGTAGGAGGAGAATATCATGAGAAAAAAAGTAAGCAGTATAGTTTTAAATGTATTCCTTCTATTATTGGGTATTGTTACAGTTTATCCGTTTATATGGATGCTATGCTCATCATTTAAGCAGAATAAGGAAATAATGGCGTTGCAGCAACATCTGCTTCCACAAGAGTTTACAATAGACAATTACATCAGCATGAATTCGCATTTCAATTTCATGAGGTTTTTTGGAAACAGTTTGTTTATCACGATTGTTGTAACCCTGCTTGTGGTATACACCAGTACAATCTGTGGTTTTGTATTAAGCAAATATAAGTTTAAGGGCAGAAATATCCTGTTTGGCTTTGTATTGGCTACTATGATGATTCCATGGTGTGTAACAATTATTCCAAAATACACTATGATCCAGAAATTCGGATGGATGGACAGCTATAAGGCACTTATTATTCCGGCTATGTTCAGCGGATTTGGAATATTTATGATGAAGCAGCACATTGAGACCATCCCTGATGAGATTATTGAAGCTGCCAGAATGGATGGCGCTAATGAGTTTTATATCTTTCACAGGATTATATTTCCGATGGCAAAAAACGGAATTTCAAGTATAGCTATTTTTCAGTTCCTGTGGACATGGGAAGACTATCTGTGGCCTTATCTTGTAATCAATACCAAGGAAAAGCAGCTATTGGCAGTGGGTCTGAAGATGTTTAATGGACAGTATTCAACAGATTATGGCGCACTTTTTGCGGCAACGGCAATATCTATCATACCTGTTTTACTGATATATCTGTTCTTCCAGAAGCAGTTTATCGCAGGAATTGCTGCATCGGCTGTCAAGGGATAGCGTAATTTATATGAGAGGGAGTATTTCATGCAGGAAATATACAGAGTAAAGACAAGTCCGGTGGCATTATCGGACAATATGATAATAGGTGAAAAATACAGGATTACATTACTGACAGAAGCGCTTGTCCGTCTGGAATACAGTGAAGATGGCGTATTCGAGGATAGGGCAACACAGTATCTTGCTGAAGCAAAGCAGCTCATCAGCGA
>ERZ859923.1335-NODE-1335-length-10447-cov-1.909161_pt1 | contig 10447 bp, 9 predicted proteins | sample MGYA00510116_ERZ859923 | MGnify/ENA primary metagenome ERZ859923 (study PRJEB30046, sample SAMN00715168) | human gut metagenome | study: EMG produced TPA metagenomics assembly of the A metagenome-wide association study of gut microbiota in type 2... | reverse complement strand
TCACTGTTAGGGAGAATTGGAAAGAATTGGCTAAGAAATATGGCATCAGCCGCGGTGAGATAGAAAGAATGAGCCCGGCATTTAGAGAATGTGATAGGTAAATATAAATGAATTCTACTATAAACACAACACTCATTCCAAAACAAAACATTTACAATTCCCCACAACTTGCTATAATAAACATTGATTTGTTCAAAACCATGCAGAACAGATATTGCTGAAAATCAGAACAAAAAGGTAGGAATGAACACAAATGGATATTATAGAAAAATTTGGAAATATCGTGGGAAACGAAGCGTTAAAAGACCCTGACAAAGCCCGCCGTCTTCTGCTTGTCGGATACCGGCTTCAGGAGAAAAAACTACAGCTTTTTCCGGACCGGGAGCTTCCGCTGTCCGGGCAGTATGCGGCGCGGGTGGTCATGAAAAATATAATTCAGGCACTTGCAAAACCGCAAAATTCGGCAATGATGATCATTTTCGTTCCGGGAGAACTTCTAACGGCGGCGGGATTGACACCGTATTCTGTGGAAGCGCTGTCCTGTTTTATAGCAGGTACAAAATGTGAGCAGATATTTTTACGCAAAACCGAGGAAGAAGGATTTCCGGAAACCATGTGCTCATATCACAGAGTTTTTTTGGGCGCGGCGCTGACCGGCATTTTACCGGCGCCGAAATGTATGATTTATACCAATCTTGCCTGTGACGGAAATATGATGACATTTCCTTATTTAAAGGAAAAATACAGCTGTCCGGGCTTCTATATTGATGTTCCATATGAAAAAACGCAGTCTTCAATCAAATATGTTGCAAATCAGTTAAAAGAATTGAAACATTTTCTGGAAGACATTACCGAAAAGAAAATTACAGAAGAAGCGGTGGAAAATGCCGTTACAAACAGCAGAAAAGCGGCGGCACATTTTAAGAGCCAGCTTGATTTGCGCAAAGACCATGACCCGGTGACATCTCTCACCAATGAATTATATGCGATTTTTATGTGTCATCTGCTGGCGGGGTCGGAAACATCGCTTAAATACACCGAGCTGCTTCTTGAAGATGTAAAAAATGCACCGAAGGGAGACGGGCTTCATGTCCTTTGGATGCACATTATGCCGTTTTTACAGCAGCCGGTGAAAGAGGCATTTAATTACAGTAAAACCATGCACATCAGCGCCTGCGATTTTGTAGCAGACGGATTCCGCGAAATGCAGGCGGCAGATCCGTATGAGGCAATGGCAGAGAAAATGGTTCACTGTATTTATAACGGAAGTGTTAAAGAAAGAATCCAGATGGCGGAAAAACTTGCAAAACAGACAGATGCAGAGGGTGGAATCCTGTTTGCACACTGGGGATGTAAAGGGACAATCGGCGCATCCGGACTGATTAAAAATGTTTTGGAAACGGCAGGACTTCCGACAATGATTTTGGACGCGGTGACGGTTGCAATCCGGCGAATACCAGTGACGGACAGGTGTCCACCAGACTTCAGGCATTTGCGGAAATGCTGGAAAAGAACAAGGAGGAAAAACATTCATGATTCATTATGTCTGTAAATATACCCCGACAGAACTGTTTCAGGGCTTTGGAGAAAAATGTGCGGTTTTGGAAGAAATGCCGGAAAATTTTGAAATGTCGGACCAGATTGCCCATGCAAATCTGTGCGGCTTCGGAAAATCTGTGATTCAGGCGGTGCTGGAAGGAAAAGCAGAGGAACTGGTGCTTGTCAACTGCTGTGATTCTATGCGGCGCGTGTATGATATTGTAGAAAGCACCGGAAAATGCAAATTCCTTTATATGCTGGATATTCCGCACGATGATGAGTCATGTGAAAAAATAAAATTTGCTGCTTCAATCCGGCGGCTGAAAGAAGCCTATGAGAATTATTCAGGAAAAACATTTGATAAATCACTGTTTTTGAAAGCATTTGAACAAAAGGATACGGAAAATCAACCGTATATCGGCGTGCTGGGTGTGCGTGTGAGCGGTGTGTTAGAGCAGATGATACGGGAAAATATCCAGATGAATGTCAAAAATCTGACCTGTACAGGCGGGCGCAGACTGGCAGTAATTCCAAAAGATTTGCAGGAAATGGAAGAAGAAGCGATGTTTCTTGCGTATGCAGATGCACTGCTTTGCCAGATGCCGTGTTTCAGAATGAACAACAGCACCCGCAGAAACAGGCTGTATCTGGATCCGTATTTAAAAGGAATCATTTATCATACAATTAAGTTTTGTGATTATTACGGATTTGAATATGCAAGTATTAAAAAGAACATCAAAGTTCCGATGCTTAAAATAGAAACGGATTTTACAAGTCAGAGCGCAGGACAGTTACTGACGAGAATCCAGGCATTTTCAGAAACGATAGAAGGTGCGGACGATACCAATCCGGGAAAGGAAATCAGCGAGGAGGCAAAGAAAAGAATGGAATCAGGAGTTTACTATACAGCCGGAATTGACAGCGGTTCAACCAGTACAGATGTGGTCATTTTGGATCAGAACGGAAAAATTAAGTCGACAATGATTATCCCGACCGGTGGCGGGGCGATGATGAGTGCAGAAAAGAGTCTGGAACTGGCGGTGGAAAAAGCCGGTATTCAAAAGGAAGAAATCGTAAGAATCGTGACAACGGGATACGGACGCGCCTATATTGACAGCGGCGATGACAGTATCACAGAGATTACCTGTCACGCAAAAGGGGCACATTATCTGAATCCGCGGGTGCGTACGGTCATTGACATCGGAGGACAGGATATTAAGGCAATCAGCATTGACGAAAACGGCGCTGTAAAGAATTTCCTGATGAATGATAAGTGCGCGGCGGGAACGGGACGTTTTCTTGAAATGATGGCAAGAACGCTCGGACTTTCACTGGAGGAAATGAGCACAAAGGGACTGGAGTGGAAAGAAAATGTTGTGATTTCCAGCATGTGCACGGTTTTCGCGGAATCGGAAGTGGTATCCCTCGTTGCCCAGAATAAAAATGTGGCAGACATTATCCACGGCTTAAATGTTTCTGTCGCTTCAAAAGTAGGGGCGCTTGCCGCCCGCCTCGGAAAGAACAATCCGGGAGAATATATGATGACCGGCGGCGTTGCCAAAAACAAAGGAATCACTAATGCCCTCGAAGAAAAGCTCAGTGCAAAGCTGTATATCTGCGATGAGGCACAGCTTTGTGGTGCGCTGGGAGCGGCGCTGTTTGCGTATGAGAAGTGTAAGCAGGGGGAATAGGCGGAGAGGCAGCTTAAAAGCTGCTTGAAGTAATGAAGAAGCTATCGGACAAGCCAAACAGCAGAAATCAGGGATATGTGAAGATGTAATGGGGATTACGGTTTGTTGGTTTGGTATTGTTGAGAGGAGAGATTATAATAAAAGTACTTTTCATCTGCCACGGCACTCCAGTTTTATGATAATGCATACCTTCGCAGACTGGGGCAGAGTACGGCATAATAGGGCGGAAAGCCTTGGAATTACTACGGTTTAGACTACTAAGGCTCATGGCTGGAAGTGGGATAAAGGCAAAGGTGTTGGGAGGATTCCTTAGTAGTAAGAGACTACTTAGGGATGGCACATATATAAAAGTTGGAAAAAACTTCAGTTATTTGTAATGTGATTACAGATAAGCTGGAGTTTTTTTGATGAACGATCGTTCGATTTTGCCTTGACTTTTTGTGTTACAAAAAGTATAATATAAATATGCACGAAAGGAGAGCATTATGAAAAAAATGGGACGTCCCAAAAGTGATAACAATATGGGTAAGAGTTATACCATCCGAATGGATGATGCTACCTTTGCCAGATTGGAAGCATATTGCAAATTAATGAAGGTTGCAAAATCAGAAGCCATTCGTAAGGCGATTAATACTATGGTGGATGAATGTGAAGAAATTAATAAATAATATATGTTCAAGAAATTGACGGACTATTTTTATGCAAAAGTGCGAGAGTCCAATGATCCATCATTTGATGGTGCTAACACGATAATGTTCGGACTCGAAGAATAAGTGAGATGGCTGTATGCCAAGGAGGACTTTTTATGCCAATGGAAAAAACTATGTGTGAACTCTTTGCAGGAGTTGGCGGATTCCGTGTAGGAATGGAGAGATTAGGAACTGGGTGGAATACTACTTGGTTTTCACAATGGGAGCCAGATAAGGTTAATCAGTGGGCTCATGATTGTTATGTGGGGCATTTTGGAGATTTACAAGATTTGCGTGGAGAATATCATACTGGTGAAGATATTTCATTAATGGATAAAAGTGCTATACCAGACCACAATTTACTAGTAGGTGGATTTCCGTGCCAAGATTATAGCGTTGCTCATACGTTAGCATCTTCTCACGGAATAGAGGGAAAGAAAGGTGTATTGTGGTGGCAGATTCGAGATACAATTATTGCCAAAAATCCTGCTTTTTGTATTTTTGAAAATGTAGATCGATTGCTTAAATCTCCAGCAAGTCAGAGGGGAAGGGATTTTGGTATTATATTAGCCTGTTTGGCTAGATTAGATTATTCGGTTGAGTGGAGAGTTGTTAATGCAGCGACATATGGTGCTGCACAGAGACGTAGAAGGACTTTTATATTTGCATATCGAAATGACACTGAATATGGTCAGCGTATGAAGAGAGTATCACCTGCCGATGTGCTTTCACAAAGAGGATTTATGGTACAAGCTTTTCCAATTGTCTCAAATACAGATATTGTGAATGGAACATTAGGTGCTTATGAAACAGACGATGAGATAATTAACATATCTGACAATTTTGCTTTTGCATTTGATAGAGCTGGATATATGCATGAAGGGAAAATTTATACTTGCAATATTGTTGAAGATGAAATTCCACCAGTGTTGATTAAACAAATACTGCAAGAAAATGTAGACGAGGAGTTTTATATTACCGAGGATAAAAAGTCTAAATGGGTATATTTAAAAGGGGCAAAGAAGATTCCAAGAAAGACAAAAGATGGTCATGAATATACTTTTTCTGAAGGCCCTGTTGCGTTTCCAGACCCTTGGGATAGACCGGGAAGAACAATGTTGACAAGTGAATCTACATTAAACAGAAGCACACATGTTGTAACAGACCCAGGCTCAGGAAGGCTTCGTTTGCTAACACCAATTGAAGCGGAAAGACTACAGGGATTTGATGATGACTGGACTAATTCTGGAATGCCAAAAAGAATGAGATATTTTTGTATGGGAAATGCATTAGTAGTTCCAATGATAACAAGAATGGGAGAGGTTCTCGATGGTATTATGGCTAATGAGCCATAGAGAGGAGGAAACAATGTCACTTTCTTATGAATATGATAAACATGACAGAAGAGATATTTTACGTCATGCAAAGGCTTTGGAGGGATGTGTAGTTGGAGATGTTTATGAACTTGAAGTATGTGGAAAACATCGAGATAATATTCTTCAGTACTATGCAGAAAAATGTATTCAAGGCTGGACGGATAAAGATGGAATATATCATAGAGGCGATAAGGGAAGGATTGGCTTTTTAGTTCAAGAAGTGTACTTTGATGAGCCGCGAGATAATGAAGCACAAGCTGATTTAGGTGCTGTTGGAGTTGAATTAAAAGTTAGTCCATTGATATATAAAACTAGAGCAGGATTAAAAGTGAAAGAAAGACTTGTTTTAGGAATGATTAATCGAAATGAACGTTTGCCGGAAAAATTTTGCGATTCTCATATATATGAGAAATGCAAATTGATGATGTTGGTATACTATATTGATGAAACAAATCAGGGTAGAATTCCGTTTCAATTTCCATTCCATAAATCAGCATATGTTAAAATTCCAGAAGTCGATATGGCTATGATAGAACAAGACTATAGGTATATTAGAGACTGTGTAAACGAAGGGAGATATTCTGATTTACATGAGAGTGAGGCACACTATTTGTCTCCTTGTACAAAGAATGGTGGACGTGCATTTTCGTTTAAGCCATCATATATGAATCAGCTGTTTAGTGAGTACATAGATGCAAATAACTTACTTTATGACCCGGATAAAGATGAGGAAACATATGATATTATTCGTCAGTATGATGCTATTATTAGTGATGCGGATGAACTTAAAGAGCATACATTTGAAGAAATCGTATTAAGTAGGTTTAAGCCGTACATAGGAATGACTGTTACAGAAATAAGACAGGCATTAATGGAGCCAGATGATTTTGAACAGTGGTCAACAAAGAGAACTATTGATAAAGCAGAGTTTGCACGTACTACTTTTGCTATGCTTGGTATTACTAGTGAGCAGGCAGAAGAATTTGTAAGATCTAATACATATGTAAAGACATTACGTGTGAATGACGACTTGACAATGAACGAGGATATTTCATTTTCAGCCTTTGATTTTAAGGAATTAATGGAGGAGCAATGGGAAGAGTCAACTGTCTATGAAGAAATGGTAGATAGACAGTTTTTATGGTCTGTTTTCAAAGAGCAGGGGGATGATTTTGTATTCTATGGTGTACGTTTTTGGAGTCTTCCACAGGTAGACGAACCTATTATTCATAAAGGTTGGAAAGATATCAGAGATATTATTAGAGATGGTGTCAAATTTGTCAAAGACCAAAAGGATGATGGAACGTTGATATTAACTAAGAGAGGGAAAAATAGAATGTTGAATAATTTCCCTGACTCAAGAAATACAAACCCAAAGCGTAAGGAATATAGATTGTGCAAATCTCCGAAAGAATATAATAAGATTATTTCTATTCGTCCTCATGCATCATTGGTGTATTATGATTTGAAATCTATAGGATATACAGACACGGAAAATGCCAGGAGCAATGGTAGCGAATTGCCAAATGGTGATATTATGACCAAGCAATGTTTTTGGTTTAATAATGAATATATTCTTGAGCAGATTCAGGATATGTTTGAAACGAAAAATGATTGATGGAGGATATTATGACTGGAACCGAGATAATAAAGTTTATAACAAATAATGTTTCTACATTTTTTTCTCCTGTTAATGTTATAACTGGGTCACTGTTTACGGCAGTATTCTTGAGAAAAAATACCGCGACGCAGGAGTTTGAAAAAATAAAAGCTGGTAGATTTCAAGAGGTGGCAGATAAATTGCTTGAGTCCGGTAAGATGACATATACAGAATATTATAAAGCTAATAACTTTTTGAAAATAGCAAAAAAGGCAGATGAATTATATGCTGAAATGGAACATAATAAGGAGACTGATATTCAACATAATTTTGATTGGTTTATGAGATTTTACGAGATAGTAGGAAATATAAGTGATGAAAAAGTCCAAGACATATGGGCTAAAATAATGGCTGGTGAAATTAACAACCCAAATTCATATTCGTTAAAGACAATTGATATATTAAAAAATATCGGTAAGCAAGAAGCTGAATTGTTTTCCAATGTTTTGTCTTGTTGTGTATCAACTGGATTTAATATTTTTTTGCCAAATTACGATGATTATTTGGAAAAGTGTGGAATTACTTATTCACAGATTATGTTATTGAATGAAATTGGCTTGGCATACAATGATGCAAGTATTGTATGGAATGTTTCGGTTTCTAATCAAGAAAAAATATTATTTGTTAATAATAGAAGAATAGTAACATTCAAATCAAAAAATGATGATACCATAAAAATCCAAATTAAACAGTTTCCTCTTACAGAAGTGGGAAAAGAGTTAGCTACGCTTACAAATTACACATTGAGTGATTTCAAATTTATAGATTTTGCCCAAATCCTTAATTGCGAAAATGCTAATGTGGACATACAAGTTCATGATATTGTTAATATTGTTGGTGATAGTATTGAATATAAAAGGGATAATATTATTAAAATGAATAATAATTAATTTATTTTGGAGCAACCGAAAGCATATCATCTGAGGTTGCTCCTTATTTTTTTATAGTAATTTGTACATTCATATTGGAAACATCCTGTAGGGTGTTCTGTTCTTTGCAGCGTTGAGCCTCTGATTTGATAAGGTTTTCAACATCTTTTTGACCGAAAGAATCAAGGGAAAGATATAATTTCATAAGATTAGTATAAACCGATTCTAATTCCCAGCGACCAAGCTGTTCTATATCATCATCTGATAACTTGGCTGAGGAGGCATCATTGGATTTCCCAAGTATATAATCAGTACGCACATCGAATAAATCTGAAAGCCTAATCAGTGTTTCAAAATCAGGGGTACGTTTCCCGGTCTCCCACATTGCAACAGTTCCTTTTGATACTCCAAGGGTTTCTGCTAAAGAAACCTGTATGAACCATGCTTTTTTCGAAGCAATCTCAAACGTTCATCAAACATAAATACACCTCCTATGTGAGAATAATATCACATAATGTTAGAAAACACAAGAGATTTTACACATTTATAAATATTTGTATCATAAAATGTGAGATTATATGTTGACACAACTAACAAACTGTGATATAAATAAAATATAAAATCTCACACACAGTGAGAATAAAAACGGCGGATGTCATACAATATGTTTCCCACAAATCATGGGACAACTGGATTTTATACAGAAAGAGGGTGATTGAGATTAAGAACAGAGAACGCCAGAGGGCGAATCGCAGGTTGAAGAATAAGGAAGAACTCCTTGACAGAAAGAACAGCTTAGGGGTTAAGGATTTGACTGCATATAATGCCGTAAAACAAATAGCAACCAATGGAAAAGCATCAATAGCATGGAAGTAGACCACCGAGAAACTGGTGGTATTTTATTACAAAAAGAAAGGGGCAATATTCTATGGAAAAGACAACTATGAGTGTGCAGGAGTTATCTGCACAGATGGGAATCAGTCTGCCAATAGCTGACTGCACACAGGCAGTCCTTACGACATTGGATAAAGAAATGCGTAAGAAACCGAAAGCAAAATATAGTGCAAAGCGTGATGGTGACAGAGCGGTATTTGATATTGTGTGTGATCTTCGTAAACAGAAGAATGGCGAGAAATTTATCCGGCTTTATGATAAAGGAGATTTCAGTGAATATGGTTCTCAGTCAGAGGCGGATGCAGCACTTTGTGCATTGATAGCATTTCGGACTGGAGCAGACCCGGAGACAATTGATGAGGTATTTCGTAGTTCAGCCTTATATCGCAGCAAGTGGGAGAGGGACGATTACAGAGAAAACACAATTAATGCAGGAATTTCAGCATGTAATGGTGTATTTCACAGGTCGAAGATGGAACATCCTGATTTCATTAAGTTTAGTGAACAGACAGGAGAACCATATGTCAGTGTACCACTGCTTGCAAAGTATGTAAGAGAAAACTTGCAGTATATTTTAGTCCGGGATAATGGCAAACAGGCACTTTTGAAATATGTATATGAAGGTGGCTGTTACAGGCTTTATGCTGACAATATGTTCCTTGGAATTATCAAAAAATATATCGCTGATTATGACGAGAAATTTGTGAAGATGAGTAAGGTCAATGAGGTGCTTCAGCATATTTCCACAGACCTTACATGCCGGATATTGAGTCTGGAGCAAAGCCGATAGCATTTGGAGATTTCTCCTATTACTGGATTGTAGGAAGAAAGCCAGTGTCGGTAAGAACACTGTTGGAAAAATATGTGCTTTATGATCAGATTGGCTACCTTGCGTTTGAATTTCTTGACGGAAAACTGGTAAGAAAAGAAGCAATTAAGGTTATCAAGATGGCAGAGACAAAGGAGTAAACATAAATAGTTTGATTTTAGTTCTACTATAAGAAACGGAGTATCAACCCTTTATATGGCATTTAGTCATATTAGAGGGTAATACCCCGTTCAAATATGCAGTTTGTGTGCGTGAAAGGGCGGCACCGTTGCCCTGCATAAAAGGTGACAGAGATTCAGACCGTCCCTGGGGGCAAATATCACAGAATCAGAGTAAAAATGACAAAAAAGGAAAAATAGTACAAAGGAGTCAGCTGTGTGACCACCTTGTCGGAAGGAGAGATACTATGAATGCAGAAAGCAATGAAGCGCTTCCTGTTAGTGAGAAGTATATGCTCACCATCAAGGAGGCAGCAGCTTATTTTAATATTGGTATAAAGAAACTGAGAAGAATTGCAGAGGATAACCTTGGAACGGTAGCGGTGTACTGTGGAAACAGATTCCTGATCATCCGCCCGAAGTTCGAAGAATTCATCCTTAATTCTTCAGAAATATAGTTCTTTTTATCTGCCGAAAGTAGTTGCTATTACAGGGCATAAGAGCGAACATAGGATGACGCCGAAAACCCCTGAAAACAGCCACTTTTGGCAGAAAGGAAGTGCTTTATGGCAAGACCAGATTTAGCAGAAAAGGATATTTTAAATCCTTCTGAGGCAATTGAATATTTTGTTCTGAGCCGGAGAAAATTTTATGATTTATTGAATAATACGGATGGAGAAGATTTTCTGGCATACTACGGAGAACGCAAGCTGATTCTCCGTGTAGCCTTTGAAAGGTATCT
>ERZ859923.1324-NODE-1324-length-10490-cov-2.125443_pt1 | contig 10490 bp, 10 predicted proteins | sample MGYA00510116_ERZ859923 | MGnify/ENA primary metagenome ERZ859923 (study PRJEB30046, sample SAMN00715168) | human gut metagenome | study: EMG produced TPA metagenomics assembly of the A metagenome-wide association study of gut microbiota in type 2... | reverse complement strand
CGGCGTAATACGTTCGATCAGGCAAGAATTGGATCTTTAGGCATAAAACCGAGAACATTGTAAAAAACAGAGTAGGACAGTATAATAGAAAAACATATGTTGTCTGTGATGCAATGTACTTTGAAGAAAGAAATGGTCTGAAACAGTCCGATAGAAAAGAGAGGAAGAAAGAACGATATGAAAAAACAATCAGTATATAAAAAGGCACTATTGCTTGCTGTGCCTATGATGATACAAAATGGTATTACCAACATGGTCGGGTTAATTGATAATGTGATGGTTGGTAGCATTGGAACAGAAGCGATGACGGCTGTCTCGATTGTCGGACAGCTTATTTTTGTTTTTAACCTTGCTATTTTCGGAGGAATATCGGGGCCCGGTATCTATGCTGCCCAGTATTATGGACAGGGAAATGAAGAGGGATTCCGTAATGCGGTCCGCATGAAAATGTGGATTTGCGGGATTTGTATTATAGCCGGACTTTTACTCTTTTTGCTGGCGGGAGAGAATTTGATTGGTCTTTATCTTCACGGTGAAAGCCAAGTTGTGAATGCGTCGCTTACGATGTCTTATGCAAAAGAATATCTCGCAATTATGTTATTTACTTTTGTTCCGTTTGGCGTGACACAGATTTATGCGAGCAGTCTTAGAGAGACCGGTGAAAGCATAAAGCCGATGATAGCCGGTATCGCATCCGTGGTTATTGATGTGGTATTTAACTATTTTCTTATTTACGGAAAATTTGGTTTTCCTGAGCTTGGAGTGAGGGGAGCAGCAATTGCTACTTTGATGGCGCGTGTGGTTGAGATGTTAGTCGTGGTTATCTGGACGCACTGCAAAAAGAAGGAAATTACATTTATCAATGGATTGTACCGGACGCTTCTTGTGCCGAAGGCAATTATGGGAGAAATGATAAAAAAAGGACTTCCTATTTTCTTAAACGAGTTTTTGTGGGCGGGCAGCATTGCGGCGTTGACACAGTGCTATTCGACACGGGGCTTGGAGATTGTGGCAGGACTTCAGATTTCCAATGCCATTTGCAACCTTTTAAATGTTGTATTTATTTCTCTCGGCTCCGCCGTTGGTATTTTGAGCGGTCAGACACTCGGAGCGGGCGAATACGACAAGGCAAAGAAAAATGCATACTCACTGATGAAATTTGCGGGTGTGATTTGTGTGGGACTTACAATACTTTTAGTTTCCATTTCGGGAGTTTTTCCGAATTTGTATGATACAACGAGCCAGGTGCGAAATTACGGAACGTGGTTTATTATTATCACGGCATTGTTTTTCCCGGTACAGGGTGTTTTAAATGCTCTTTATTTTACCGTCCGTTCCGGGGGAAAAACATTTATCACGTTTTTGTTTGACAGTGTGTATTCGTGGGTTGTACCGCTTCCGATTGCGGCGGTATTATGCTACTACACAGGTCTTCCCATTCTGGGCGTATATGCGATTGTACAGGCAGCAGATTTAATCAAACTTGCTGTGGGATATATCCTGATTCAAAAGGGAGTCTGGATTAGTAATATTGTAGAGGATTAGAAAAGGAGATTGTTATGAAACATGAAAAAAGGTCAAAGTGGTCATCACAGGCAACATTTATTTTAGCGGCGATTGGTTCCGCCGTTGGACTTGGAAATGCGTGGCGCTTTCCGGGACTTGCCGCAAAGCACGGAGGCGGAACATATTTGTTAATTTACTTAGTTGCGCTGTTTGTTGTCGGAATTCCACTTCTGATGATGGAGGTTTCCGTTGCACGTAAATTCCACCGCGGTGCTGGCGAAAGTATGCGGGGAATTAATAAAAAGACAGAGTTTATCGGATGGGCAGCAACATCAAATGCATTTGTTATTTCTACCTATTATGCAGTTGTTTTCGCATGGGTAATTTTGATGACGGTATGCTCGGTAAAATTTGCCGGTATGACAGGAGATGTAAATGCGGCGCAGAATCTTTTTGCCGATCTAACACAGACAACATGGGATATCAAAGGTTTTAGTATTCCGATTCCGGTACTGCTTTCTGTTATCGTGGCTTGGGCAGCGATTTACTATTGTATCCGAAATGGTGCAAGCAGTGTGGGTAAAGTTGTAAAGTATACCGTATTTCTTCCGGTCATTCTGCTTGTCATTATGGCAATCAAAGGATGTACGATGCCAGGTGCCGGTGAAGGTCTTCGGATGTTTTTCATTCCTAGCATGAGTGCTTTTGAAGATCCAAGTTTGTGGATTGATGCCATTGGACAGGTATTTTACAGTTTATCGATTATGATGGCAATTATGTTTGCATATGGTTCTTATCTTGGCGAGTCGGCAAATGTGGCGAAAGACTGTGTAATTATTGCGCTTTCGGATGCCGCAGTCAGCGTTTTGTCAGGTATCGTTATGTTTTCCACAATGGGTGGTGTTGGGATGCTTGATTCGATTACGGATTCCGGAATTGCAACAGCATTTATCGTATACCCGCAGGCAATTGTAAATCTTACGGACATTGGCTGGTTTAATGCGTTGTTTGGTGCTATTTTCTACTTGATGTTAGTAACGCTTGCGATTGATTCAGCCTTTTCGATTATCGAGGGTGTGTCGGCATCGGTGGCAGATAAGTTCCATTTGAATCCAAAGAAGGTGACACGGTGGGCCTGTGTAATCAGTGCAATTATTTCTTTATTATACGCGACACGTGCCGGTGTAGCATGGCTTGACATTGTGGATAATTGGACAAATCAGATTAACTTGATTGTAATCGGAATTTTGGAATGTATTGCAGTTGGCTGGTGCTTTCAGATTGATAAAGTGTGGCAGCAGATTAATCGAAATACAAAGAAATTTAAAATGCCTCGTATGTGGATTCGTCTTGCGATTCGTTACATTGCGCCAGCGACATTATTGATTTTGTTTGTGTGGAATCTGTACGTTTTGTTTGTGCAGAAAGGCGGTCATTATGGTTATGCTCTGTGGGCAGAGTGCCTTGCCGGATGGCTTGTATCGGCGCTTGTGTTTGCGAGCGGATTTATTCTCAAATTAATTGTGAGACATAAAAAGAAACACGGGTTTGTTGAAGATGAAATCGTGTGGGAAGAAAATGACCCGGAAGTTGAAAAATAAAAAAGCAGATGACGGGAATCGAACCCGCCTCTCCAGCTTGGGAAGCTGGCGTTCTACCGATGAACTACATCTGCCTAAGTGTGGCGACAGGAGAAATCCTGCCGCCTTTTCTATTTTAACTTGAAATATTTAATCTGTCAATTTTTCTTCATGACAGAGGGATATAAATTAGGATACGATACCATTACTATTACAGGAAATGGTAACAGATTTTGTGAATTTTTTTTGGACATTGTTATCTGAATGAACTGCAACTGCCGTTGCGGTTGCGGAAGAGCCTCTTTTGCTTGAAGTAACAGTTTTAATTTTCCATGCGGAGGAAGGGCATGTTGTACTATGAGAATAAGAGGTACATTTAGATGTGCGACCGTTATACGTGAATGTGGCCTTAATTGATACAGACCAAAGTGTTAAACCATTTTTGCTCTTATATTTTGAGGTCTTTGTTTTTGTTATGGACTTTGATGAAGAAAGGTAGGAAATATTATTAGAAAATGCAGGTGTACCAGTAATAATGGTTTCAAGATAGTCTCCATTTTCTAATAAATAAATCTGTTTTGACGATGTGAAGCTGGCGGCCTGACTTTTTCTAGATAAGATAGAAAAAGAAAAACAAATAAAAAGTGTAACAAATAATAATCTTGTTGTAAAATTTTTCATAGCTATAATTCCCCCGTATTTAATCTGTAATTTCAGTTTCTTCGAAATAAATAGATTCGCGTTCAAAAACTTTATATGCACAGTAACTGTCGATACTATATACTGTTACGGCGATTAATGCAATCAAGAGAAATATGGCGATTCCTCTTTTTAACCATTTGGAAAGTTGTATTCTTTTAACAAAATCATTGATATCAATATTTGAAAAATAGGTATTGGAAATTTCACTTGGACGTCCGAAGTCCTGATATAAATCATCTATCGAGAATACTTCTTTTTCTAGGCAGTAGTCATTAATTTGTTCCGAAAGTTTTTTTAGATGCCGTCGTTCCGGTTTTCCCATAATCGGAAAGAATGATTTTACTTCCTTCAAGTAGCGCTGTTTCAATTTACTCATTTAGATTGCCTCCCAAAAAATTAATTATGTGATTTACACCGTCAATCATGTTATTATAATTAGCTGTAATTTTTGTGAGATACTCTTTCCCGGTTTCTTCTAGATGGTAGTATACTCGTGTTCTTTTTTTCCCCACAAGTTTTGAGTATTCACTTATCAGATTTTCGTTTTCTAATTTATAGGTGACCGTGTAAATGGTATTAAGAGAAATAGATAGTAAATGTTCGGAATTATTGTTAATCATTTTTTGAATTTCGTAAACATAACTATCTTGTTGCTCTAAAATTTTAAGTACCAATAATTCTGTAATTCCGGTAATAAGGTTATTTTTGTATGCCATTTTTTCCTCCATAGCACCCACCTTGTATATTTATAATATCATATTATGTTTAAATTTTCAATATTACGGTGTAAAAAATATTGTTGACAAAAATAATTAGATGTATTAATATAATAATAAAGTTTTATAAAATTAATAAAATCTTATGCTATTGAGTGGGAAAGGTGGTGAGAGAATGTATAGAGGATATTCGTGCAGAGAAATAATTGAAAAAAGCGTTCTTTTCATGTAATGGTGAGATATTGAAAAGAACGCATACATAAGAGTACAGTTAAATAATATCAAAGATCAAACAAAAAATCAATTGGAGGATGAACGGATATGAGAAAAATTAAAAAAATGGGTGCTTTAATCACAGCAGCGGCATTGACAGTAACACTTATAGGAACAGGAGCAGATGCCTCCGCTTTTTCAAAGACAAAATATGGTTTTACTTTAAGTGGAGATCATTCAATTTCAAAGACAAAAGGCTCTGCTTGGGGGTCGGTTAAGCCGCAATCATATGTGAGTATTGCGTCTGTTTACAAATACAGAAATAAGAATAATGTGGTGAAAACAGTTCCAACAGATCTTACAGGAGAAGGAGATTCCACAGGAGCTAAATGGAATTATACAATCCCTAGTGGAAAATCCGTTAGTATTACGACAAAATGGACAGGTATTTATAAGAAAAAAACTTTAACAAGTGAAGATACCATTAAATACTAACATTGCGTAATCCAGTTTAGCCATAAGAAACAAAAAAGTTTCTTATGGCTATGATAAAAAATATAAATTCTATCAAAGGAGAAAAGGTATGGTAAGTAAAAAGTTTTTGTATCTAATGTTTGCAATAAGTATCATTTGTGTGTTTACCGGCTGTACGAAAAAGCAAACAGACAATAAAAGTCCTTCTGTGACAGAGAATGCTGCTACAAAGGAGAAGTCGAACGATTCGAACAAAGAGAAGCCGGTTAACCTAGTTTGGATGACGGATAGTACATGGACAGATTATCTGAGTGAAAGTAGAAAAAAAGCGATTAATGATAGAATTCATGAATTGGGGTATAATTATAATCTTTCTTTTTATGGGTTAAATGCTGAGTCGTATGAATCTTATCAAAATGGTATTGATAAAGCGAAAAAACAAGGAATCGGAGATTTGATGTGGACTGGGTATGGTGACGGTGATCATCCTGAAAAAGATGGAACATATATCCGGCAGATTAAACAGGGCAATCTTCTTTCTCTGAGCAAATGGCTTAAGAGCGAAAATGGGAAAAAATTAAAAAAAGAATATGGCAAAAATGTATGGAAAAGGATAACTTACAAAGGGAAGATATATGGCTTTTACAATGAAGAAGAGCAGGCGGATTCGACATATCTTTTAATAAATGCAGAGAAGATAGCAAGTAAACCTGATTTTATGAATGCAGACAAGCTTGATATAAAAAAATTGTGTAAATGGGTTATTGAAAATAAGGATATATCAGAACTGCCATTATATCTTTTGTGGAATGATTCAGGTGAATATTTTTCTGATCGTTTTACGAATTTAGGTTATATCGGCATATGTGATGGAGTGTACATGTCTGATAAAGGAATAATTCAAAATATTTGGGAAAATAAAGATGTTAGAGAATTTTGGATTTCCATGGCGCAATTGAAACGTGAGGGATTGTTATCTTGTGATAAGAATGAAGATTATTCAGAAGCACTGAGTGGAAATTTCATGGCAATGATTGCAACAATGCCAAAAGAAATAATGGATGGTAATTATTTATATTTAGAGGATGGAGGAAAAATTCCTGTCTATTCACGCAAGTTATCATCCAGATATATAGATAAAATGGAAAATGCCGTTCATGGAATTGCATCATGGACAAAACATCCGAAAGAATCAAAAAATTTATTAATGCTTGTAAATACAGACAAAGAACTGGCTAACCTCATCTGTTTTGGTGAAGAGGGCAAAGATTACTCATTAAAGAATGGAAAGGTCGTGGGAGAAAAACATGTTTCAGATTATTGTCCCGCAAAGCTTGCAAATACGAAGTTTAGCATATATGAAGCAAATGGAGAAAAAGACAAAGCCAAATACTATTATGATGGAAACAAAGAATATAGTATGTCGCCAGCAGCAGGTTTTGTTCCAAATAAGAAGGTTGTTGAGAAAAACAAAAAAATACTGAACGAGGTTGACGTGTTTTATCAAAAACTGCTGGAAAGCGATGAAGAACCGGAAAAGATGATTGACCAGTTTGTAAAAAAGCTAAAAATGGAAAAGTATCCGGATATTTTAAACAAGATTCAAAAACAATATAATAAATGGAAGCGGGGAAAGAAATGAAAAAGAAAGCGTTATTAATTGTAGCTGCGTGTGCCTGTTTCATAACCGGGTGTGGTGCGGAAAAAAGTACAGAAAATAAAATGAAAATTACGGAAAGTTTACATAGTGCAAGTGGGGAGTCGGTTTCCTGTCTGGCAAGTGTTTTTACAACGCAGGATGGCTTACTGCATATTTTTGATCCAAATCAAAAATCAAGTATTGTTTTATGTAACAAATCAAATTGTGAACATGAACCTTATGACGAAAACACAAACCCGGATCCTACTTGTGATGCGGCATTGAATAAGGATTTATTTTTCAATTGTGTTCCTGTTATATCCGGAGAATATGTTTATTTGTTTGGACAGGCGGATTTGTCAAAGGGAGTTGTTTATCGGGAAAAATTAGATGGTAGTGGAAGAACGAAATTATATAACCTGGATTATCAGGTGAACGTGTACAATAGCGTGTATGTAGAAAATGGCATTGCTTATGCAGAGGCAGAGATACCTATTGTTAAAGAGGATAATATTGGTGGTGCCGGTTCCAATAGCAACTATAGTGTCCTTCTTGCAATCAATCTGGAATCCGGTGAAACAAAAGAAATTTCTGATATAAACAAAGAAAAGTTTCATGGTTTGTTATTATTAGAAAAAAGCGGCGAAAAATTGTATTATGAATCTACTTATCGAAAACTTGGAAAGAAAGATAAGGATTACAGTACTGCGAAGGAGTATTCAAAAGTATATGAGTATAATATAAAAACAGGAAAACAGTCGCAGGTATGTAGCGAAAAAGATTTAGAAGGCTGTATTGTAATAGGCATGATTGACCAGGCAGTATATGTATATAATCAAGAAACAATGGAAGTTTTTGAAGTAGCAATTGGAAGTAAAAAGAAGAAAAAAATATATAAGCCGGATAAAACGGATGTGTTGTATTATACATATAAAAATCATTTAATCAGGGGAGATATGGAAAAAGAAAAATTTTATTATCTGAATGACAGTGCATGGGAAGAACTTGAGGGCATTGCTTCTTTTACCAATACATTTGGAGATTTTGCCGAATATTATGATAAAAAGAATGTTCTTCATGTTGTATATGGAGATTCTCTTTTTAAAGACCAAAAGAAAGAATTATTTGAAAGGAAGTAAGCGCATGATTTTGAAATGTGAGAATCTAAAAAAATCGTATGGAGATTTTTGTGCAATTCGTAAAATAAACTATTCTTTTACACCGGGAGTTTATGGACTTCTAGGACCCAATGGGGCTGGAAAATCTACATGGATGAAGCTTTTAACCGCCAGCTTAAAGCCAACAAAAGGGCAGATTTTATGTGATGAAATGTCTATTTATGACAACATTAATGAGTATGTTGGTAAGATTGGGTATGTGCCACAAAACCAAAATATGTTTCCATATTTTACCGGCTATAAGTTTATGATGTATATGGCAACGTTAAAGGGTGTAAAAAAGGAGGTGGCAAGAAAACAAATTCCAGAACTTTTAAAGTGTGTTAACATGGAAGTGATGGGAAAACAAAAAATCAAAACATATTCGGGAGGAATGAAACAGAGACTTTTGATTGCACAGGCTTTTTTAGGAGATCCAAAGGTGGTTTTCATGGATGAGCCAACAGCTGGACTTGATCCGAAAGAAAGGATTCGAATTCGTAACCTTATTTCGGAAATGGCACTTGGAAAAATTGTTTTGATAGCTACGCATATCGTATCCGATGTGGAATACATTTCAAAAGAAATTTTGCTTTTAAAACATGGGGAAATTATTGGAAGCGGTAATCCGGAATCTCTGGAAAAGGAATTGTATGGTATTGTGTATGAAAAGAAAGTGACAGTAGAGCAGCTTAAAGAGATTCAGGATAAATATCTGGTTGCAGGAATTCGAGAAGAAGGAAATCAGGTTGTTGTACGTTATTTGGATTCAAAAAGCGATGAAGAAACCACAGTTTGGCCTACATTAGATGATGTATATTTATATCATTTTTATAAGGAGTAGTTAGATGATTCGGAATGAGATTAGCAAAATAGTTAAAAGCCCATATATGTGGGGTGTATTGTTGTTCTGTATTTTGATAAATTGTGGAATATTATGTTTTGAAAATACGGAAGATTTTTCTTCTAGTCAATATAAAAAAGTTTGGCAGCAATTTCTATCTGAAGAAAAAAATCTACAAGACGAAATTGCAAGTTCAAAAGACAAAGCAGAAAAATATAAGCAAAATGAAATGACTGACAAAGAAAAGTTATATGTAAGATTTGCAAAAGAATTGGAAGCAGTTAGTACTTATAACGATTACCGGCAAAGAATACAGGAAAATGCAAAAAAGATAACTTTGTTTTCAACGTTTACTGAGGGGGGCTTTGCTGAAAAAAATATTGAAAAAACCCATCTTGCAGAAAAAGTAGAACTTTTTAATACAGATTTTTTGAACACAATAAAAAAACTAGAGAATAAAAAAGTTGATATTGTGTATCTTGACCCACCTTATAAAACGGATTTTATAGAAATGGCAATAAAAGAATTAATAAAGACTAACATTTTAGAAGAAAATACAATAATAATTGCAGAAACTGATGAAAAAGATAGAATAATAAAGAATATAGAAGAAATAAAAGAAATACAAATAATTGACCAAAGGAAATATGGGAGAGCAAATATTTTATTCTTAAAGAGAATGAAAAAGCGGAAAGGAAGAATAAGTCAATGGAGATATTCACATTATTAGAAACTTTAGAAGACATACTTGAAAAAGGTAAAAAAGTGCCATTTACAAGTAAGATAGTGGTAGACAAAGAGGAGATTGTAGAACTAATTCAGGAAATTAGACTTAAATTACCAGATGAGCTAAAACAAGCAAAATGGATAAAAGAAGAAAGACAACGTATTCTTTTAGAAGCACAAAAAGAAGCTGATGGTGTAGTAAAAGAAGCAGAAAGCAGAATTATTTCTATGATAGATGAACATGAAATTACTAGAAAGGCATATGATCAAAAAAATGAAATAATAGAGACAGCCAACGAAATGTCTAGGGAAATAACTAATGGAACGAAAGAGTATGCAGACAATTTATTACAAAATACAGAAAAAGTTTTAGCTGATACTTTACAAAATTTAGAAAAAAATATGTCTCAAGCATTGAATTTAATGCAAATATCATTAGAAGATACAATAAAAACAGTGCAAAATAGTAGAAAAGAACTACAATAATAAAAAAAGCTTGGAAAACTCTTGACATAACTCAAAAAAAGTTATATACTATTTGAGTATGAATTTTAGCGTTGAAGTCGAATGTGGCTACATCCGTAAGGATGGAGGGAACTTCGATGGAGTATGTCATGGCTTAGACCAGGCGGTAAGTATAATCTTAAGAAAGAGAAAAATATAATACACTTATCCCAAAATGTTCATGCAAATTTGGGATTTTTAAATGGGTAAAAACAAAACACCAGGGTGCATTATAACTTGCCAAGCTAAACAAATACAAAAAATATTTAAGGAGGGAAAATAGCAATGGCAAATCAAGTTGTTACTAGTGAAAAAATTAGAATAAGGGTAAAAGCTTATGAATCTCAAATTTTAGACCAGTCTGCTGCAAAGATAGTAGAAACTGCTAAAAAGACAGGAGCAAAAGTTTCAGGACCTATTCCATTACCA
>ERZ859923.1323-NODE-1323-length-10504-cov-1.710881_pt1 | contig 10504 bp, 10 predicted proteins | sample MGYA00510116_ERZ859923 | MGnify/ENA primary metagenome ERZ859923 (study PRJEB30046, sample SAMN00715168) | human gut metagenome | study: EMG produced TPA metagenomics assembly of the A metagenome-wide association study of gut microbiota in type 2... | reverse complement strand
TTTCATTTACATCTATATAACCAACAATAAAATCTGGATTAATTTTGTAATCTTGACTATAAATCATACCTCTATCTGTTGCTTGATATTGATTCCAAAGTCCTTCTTTATAATAACATTCATAAGGAACGGCAATCATTACTAATCCCTTGTAGTTCTTATGCTTCCAATTTAACAATCCTTCATATTTATTGTAGTGCATCTCACCTTCACCATAAGCCATTGATTGCGAAATTGCGGTAGAATGAAGAGTTGGGTACGCATATTTTAAACCTTCTTCACATATCTTTGGACAACTATCAGGAGTAGTCCCATGAAGTGCTACTATTGTTTGTTGTTGATCAAGTTCTGTAAGTAATTTATCAAATTTGTTAATAAATTCTTCACCAAAATATGCTCGTGCTTCAGCTTCTGTTTCATGTCGTTCTAAAATAACATTTTCTTTTTGAACTTTTATATCATCTAAGAATTTATTTACCGATTCTACAAGAATAGAAACATTTTCTCTACTACAATTTTCATAATAATCAGTATCTTTAAGTAGCTTTATTACATTATCAAGATTTTCACTACTATAATAATATTTGTTAACTAATGCTTCATATTTAATCATAATCTTACCTCTTTCATTTTTATCATAACAAACAATAGAATTTTTGACAAATTATTGTTATACTTTAAATGGTGATGTTATGAAACAGTTTGTTAAAAGAGATGAAGGTTTTACTTGTATACATTGTGGAAAAGAAATTTCTCCTTTAGGATATACAACAAGAGATCATTGTCCTTACTGTCTTTACTCTATTCATATAGATATTATGCCCGGTGATAGAGCTAATCCGTGTAAAGGTCTATTAAAACCAATAGGTATTGAAAAGTTTAAGGATACTTACAAAATACTCTATCGTTGTGAAAAATGTAATCAAGAACACAAAAACATAATGGCAACAGATGATAGTTTAGATGAAATAATTAATATTTCTAAATAGATTAAAACTATTAAAGATGAATTTTTACGATTCATCTTTTACTATGTGATAAAAAATTTAATTTTTTTAAAAAGTAGTAATTTTGCAAATTCAGGTCTAAATTTTCCTGAAAATAGCAAATTCCATAGCTGAAAATGCCAAATTCGGCAAAAAAGAAGGGTGAATTTTAAAAATTCGGTGTTTGCTCTTCTTTTTTTTATGTGTTAGATTATGTCTCACCAGAGAGGAGGTGAGAGAATATTGTAAATTTAGATAACGATAGAGTTTTAAAGTTAAAAGAAAAACTCTTAAGAGAACATAAGGTTATACCAGCTACCCAAGACTCTGTCTTTAAGATAGTGATGACTTCTTGTCCTAATTATCTTTCTTTTCTAATTAGTGAGTTTACGGGTGTATCAAAAGAAGATATTAAACGTAAATTAGTGATTAAGAATAATGAACTTAATCTAAGTAATGCTAAGGAAAAAAGAAAAATCTCTGATTTTATTGTTGGTATTGATAAGTTATTAGTTAATATCGAAATGAATGGCAAGTATTATGAATGGTTATTCATGCGTAATGATGCTTATCTAGGAAAGATTGAAGGAGAAAGTTTAAACTCTGGTAATGACTATAGTACACTTTACTCGTTTTTACAGATTAATCTAAATAATTTTACTTATTTTAAAGGTAATGATTCAGCATTAGAATTTGTTTATACTGATAAAAAAAGTAAACAAATTGAAACGGAAAAAGTTAAAAAATATCATATCAGTCTTCCAAAACTAGCTAAGAAATATTATAATGGAGCTAGATTAAGTAAGCTTGAAAAAGCGTTACTTATACTGAAAGTTGATAAGATTAGGGATTTAGAAAAATTAGGGAAAGGAGATAATGACTTGATGGAAGCAGTAGGAAGAATAAAAGAAGCTTCTCTTGATATTAATACAATTGGACTTTACGATGCTGATTTAGAGCGCGAAAGAATTGAAAATGGTATTAGGAGTATATCATTTAAAGCTGGAATTAAATGTGGACTTGAACAGGGACTTGAACGCGGACTTGAGCAAGGAAATGTCGAAAAACAGACTTCTATAATTAGTACGATGTTAGGTAATGGAATAAGTCAGGAAGAAATTTCTAGAATGACTGGTATACCGATAAAAGAAATAAAAGCGATAAAACTCTAGGTTTTATCCTTTTTCTATTGCATAAAACTATATTGGTCATCAATAATGACATTTATCTATTATTTATATATTACTTAATTATGGTTAGTACGATTCAAAAAGAAATTGCTAAAATAACAGATCTACTACTAGAAAAAGTTAAAAAGATTAGTTAATTATAATCAGTCTTATTTTATATAATTAACTTAGTACAATTATTTTTTTCCCAATTTATTAGTGTAAACAATTTTATCTACTTTTTTTACTAATGTTTTTTCACTTACTTTTTCCTTTTTAACCACTTTATTATTTTCATTTTTAGTTATTTTATAAGTTATTTCTTTCTTACCGTTTTTTCCTTTTCGATATACTTTTCCATTTTTGAACAAATTAAATTTATATTTAGTTTTATACTTTACTTTTTTAGTTACTTTTTTGGTTGTTGTATATAAACATTTTCCATCAGCAGTATTTGCCTTTTCATCATAATTATCAGCCTTTTCATCCATGCAACCTAACACCTTAGCAATGCAACTTCCATCGTCTGTATTAGCATTACTATTGTAATTAATTGCATTTTTATCTGTACAACCAAGTACTTTTAATATACAACTACCATCATCTTTATTGGCACTACCATTATAGTTGATAGCATTAGCATTAGTACATCCATATACATAAGACTTTACATATGAATTATTTCTATAACTTCTGCTAGAACTATTATTACTAGAGGAGCTTCCACCTGATGCACAACCGCCATGATGAGAACAACATCCCCTATGACAATCAGTACAGGTCTTACTAACAGAACCATCTCTACACATAATATTAGCATAAACATCTGTACAACTAATCATAATTATACAGCTAAATAAAATTAAAAATAACCTTCGCACTTTCTCTCACCTGTCTATATTATAATACTATTTATCAAATATACAAGTAAATTAGCTATTAAATAGAAAAAAAGCCTTATGAATTATTAATCATAAAAGCTTAATTTTACTTATTTATAGTATCATACTTTTTATTTTCTAACATTCCATTAATAATAGTAGAAGCAGTTCTAACACTATTTTCATCTGGAAATGCTACATATAAATTCATTCCTGGCATAGAATATGTTTCCATCAAAGCAGAACCACTTGATTCTACTGCTCTACTTATAACTTTCCACTTAGGCATAGTATCAATTTGTTCTCTTACATATGCTTTAATAGTTGAAGAAGGAATATTAGTTTGAATAAATTCATCTAAAACACTAGTAAACTTAGAATAACTATTTAATATTTTTTTACTAGTAGTTACTTTATTAATAATTGCTTCTATTATTTTTTCTTGATGTAATCCTCTAGTATAGTCACCAGATGGCATTTTTTTTCTTTCTCTAGCATATTCTAAAGCTTCTTTACCATTTAAATGTAACTTACCAACTTCAAAGTTTCTAGTATAACCTTTAAACGCAATATCATTATCAATATCAACACCATCAATTGTATCAACTACTTTTACTAAACTATCAAAATTAACTCTAATATAATATGGTATTTTAGTATCCAAAAAGTCTTCAATTGTTTGTCTTGACATATCAATACCATAAATACCAGCATGAGTTAATTTGTCTTTAATTCCTGTTGTACCATGAAGTTGTACTTGCATATCTCTTTGAATATTAGTTAAAAGTACTTCATGATTCTTAGGATTAACAGTCATTACAATATTAACATCACTTCTTGATACTGAGTTAATATCACCATCAGTATCTATTCCACTTATTAAAATATTAAACGGCTCAGTATTACTAACAGCTACATTTTCTTTACTTTGTTTAACATCAATAGATATTTTTTCTATTATTCTAGTATTATTCTTAAAATCTTTTAATATATCATCTAGTATTCTTTTACTATTTGAATTTAGTAAAATACCATCTACTTTTTCTGTAATTAAATCGTTTGCTAAGACATTGACACTTTTATATTTAACAGTATTAACATCTATCTTTTTATTTACTTCTTTCAAAGCTTTTTGATAGTTAGTAGAACCACTTTCCATAATAGCAAGTTTTTTATTATCTAAGTCAGATAGTTCTTTATAATCACTATTCTTTTTAACTACTACATAGTAAATACTTTTTTCTTTTTTGAAACTTATATTATCTAATAGATTATTAGTACTATTTAAGTAAATAAGTCCTAAAGAAGATATTATACTAATAACTATTGAAGTAATGATACTTGTAATTAGTAGACCCTTCTTATTATTTTTAAATATACTAAGTATAAATAATACCATCATAATTAGTACTAACACAATTAATGGATAATAATATTTACCCGGTAAAATATTTAACTTAGTAATAGAAATAGATACTACTAAAAGAAATATGATAGCTATTACATTTAAAATAGCATTTAATTTTTTTAACATTCTACTCACCGATTCCCCTATTTTTTAATTTTATTATTAAAACAGCAATTAATCCCCCCGATGTATCTATTAACACATCTATAAAACTACTAGTTCTTTCTCTAAACAATTGATGAAATTCATCAGTACAAGCATATAAGAAACATATTAACAAACATAGAAACAATGTTTTCTTATTTTTAATATCACTCTTACAAAAAGCATTATATAAAAGTAATGTCAGTATAAGATATTCAGTAACATGTAAACACTTTCTTAATGGATAATTTAACTTCTTTGATATTTTTTTAATTCTTTTAGGTTGATCATTATCTTTCTTAGTTATATTCATCTTATTAGTAGTATCAGCAATAACAGTAATAGTTTTTTCTATCCCACCAACACTAGCTTTAGTAGATACTTCCCCAGTCATATTAGACAAAGTAAAAATTAGTATCATCCAAAGGAAAACAAAAAACCAAGATATAATTTTATTATTTTTAAACTTGCTCATTATTGTCACTCAAAATATCTAGAGTATCATTTATCTTTTTTTCAATATTTTCTAGAGTAAACCAACCTAAATTTTCTAATTTTGAACTATCTAATATTGTCATTACAGAATTAGAAAATCCTTTCTTTTCAACATCATCTGGCAAATCATATACAACTTCTTTCTTGCACCAATTAGAAACATATCTAGCAAATGCACCTAATTCGCAGTCAAATTTCTTTGATGAAACATTATATGCCTCGCAATCTTTTCCATCTAATAATACTTTTATTATAGCAGTTACAGCATCTCCAACATAATTATAAGAATAATTTTGTTTTCCATCACTCTTTAAAACAATATCAGTAGCGTTCAAACCACAATTAATAAATTGAGATAATGATAATGTAGAATCAGGATTCATAGTTGGTCCAAAAACACGCGATAATCTCACAATAGAAGTATTAATTTTCTTCTCATTTGAATAAGCAATACACATATTTTCTGATAACCTTTTACTTTCCGGATAACAAGAACGTAATCTAGTACAATCAATAACACCAAAATCATTTTCACTAATTTTTGCTTTATCCTCTACACTTCCATACACTTCAAAAGAAGAAACAAATATAAATTTACTAGATTTTTTATTAACAGCTAAATCTAATAAATTTTTACTTCCCATTACATTGGTAGTTATTGTTGCAATAGGAGAAGTCACATATTGAGCTGGCGATGTATTACTTGCTAAATGAACAATATAATCTATTTCATCATCATACTTGATAGGAAGAGAAACATCTTGAGCTATATAATCAAATAAATCATCATTAAAATAATTAAAATACTTTTTAGCTTTTTCTAAGCTGTGACTTAATCCTACAACCTTACAATTAATATTGAGATTTTTATTTGCTAACATAATCAAATCGATTAAATATCTACCAACTAAACCAGTTGCACCAGATATTAATATTGTTTTTCCAGATAACTTTTGCCAATCAATGAAATCTACATTAAGATATTTTTTCAAATCATTATTATACATAATTACTTCATCCATTCGCTTTTCTGTGTAGATAATAAGGCTTTGAATATTTGAATATCGCCTGGTCTAGTTAATTTGATATTTGTTTCATCACCTACTGAATAAAAAACTTTTCTTCCTAATTCTATATATAGAGAACAGCTAGCAACAGAATCAGTTATACCTTTTTCTTTAGCTTCTTTATGTGCTGATAAGATATCATTCAAAATAAATGCTTGTGGTGTTTGAGTTAATAACAAATTATCTCTATTAATAACCTTTTCAGAAAATGTTTCATCTGTTTTTTCTAAAACAACTGTAGTACAAGGTGCAACAACAGTAGCATTACCATACAATTTACATTTAGCAATATTGTCTGAGATTATATCATTAGAAACCATTGGTCTAATAGCATCATGGATTAAAACCATATCATCTTTATCAAATAATCTAGCTGCTTCATCTAATCCATTTTTAATAGATTCTTGACCACAACTTCCTCCACTTACAATAGAACATAATTTAGTAATGTTAAATTGTTTTGCATAAGCACTTAAAATATCATGCCAACCATCAATACATACAACAATGATATTATCAATACTTGGATGTTTCTGAAATGCTTCTAGTGTATAAACAATAATTGGTTTTTCTCCTACATTAATAAATTGTTTTGGAATATCTTGTCCCATTCGTTTGCCAGATCCTCCAGCAATAATAATAGCTATTTTTTTCATTTGTTCTTATCTCCTTTTTTTCTAAATAGATACCCCTTAAAAAACTTTAATTCTTTTTTGAAAAACAATACACTTATAACTGAATAAATAATTGCAAAAATAATTGAATAAATAATTGCATGAATAATCCAACTAGCAATTGTATATTTAACTTGTGGTATAAAATAACATATTCCTAATCCTATCAAAGTACCAATGACAAAGATTATCAACTTTCTATAGAAAATCCATTGATTTCTATTAATAATTTTCTTTGTATAATTAATATGAAAAATCAATCTATATAACATAGCAATAATTGTACCTATAGCAACCCCAACTATTCCTAACTTATTAACTAAAATAATGGAAATAACAATATTAATTATTGCCTCAATATAAGCAGGAATTGTTAGTTCTTTAAATTTGTTTGCCGAATATGCAAGGTTAAGATGTGGAAATTTAATTAAATATAAGGCTTCAGATAAAACAATTAACACTCCAAATAAAGCCTGATTATAATTAGCATCATTAACTCCCTTAGTATAAAGTACAACAAAAGGAGTAATTAATAAACCAGTAATTGTAAACATGAAAAATACGGTAATAAATGAAATAAATTCATATAAATCTAATTTATTATCTAATTCCTGCATATCTTTTTTTGCATATGCTTGACCGATTGTTGGAACTATTGCACTTGAAATTGCATTATATATCGCTCTTAAACCATTTGTTACAATAGTATATACACTGTATATAGACACTGTTGCCAAATTTGTAAATATTGTTAAAATTGCAATATCAGTACAGTTATGAATAAAGGCAGCAACATTGATTGCAAAGCCATTCCATCTCTGTTTTATCAAATCATTATCAATTTTTGCTTTACGATTTATATTATAATTTTTATTTACATATTTTGAAAAAATAATAGGTTGAATTACAAAAAGAATTCCTGTTATAAATTTTAAAATATGTATACTAGGATAAATCAAAACCGAAATATACGATAGTATTACACCTAAAATCAAAATTATTGATTGAAGAAATGAAACTATGTATCCTTTTTTATCAGCATTTAAAAGATTTCTAAATGTAATAGAAAACATATATTGAATAAATAGATTGATAGCTAATATGAGAACTAAACTAAAAACATATAAATAAGAAAATCCCGTTTTAAAAATTATTGGATAAATTATTCCTAATAATACACTGTATACTACAAAAATAGATCCAATTCTTTTATAAAAGTTATCTGATGTTCTAATTACTGAACTTAATTTATCAGCATCATTATTAACTAAAGGTTTATATAAACTAGCCATAACTACACCAGATATTCCACCTTCAACAAGAGAAATATAACTTAAAAATTGTGTAATGGAAGATACTAAACCATTAACATCGGAACCAAAATAAGATAATATTATTTTAGGAATTATAAACCAAGTTATAATATTAGTAATTTGAAGGACAATATTTGAAACTATATTTAATAATGTAACTCTATTTTTTTTCTCCATAACAATCATCCCTCCAGTATGCATCTATCCCATGTGTAACTCTTTTTTCAGGAGGTGGTAATATCATATAATCACCATAGACTTTCTTTAATAAGAAATCATAATCACTTATAACTTTAACTTTAAGATTTTCAAATGGTTTATCTATATATTTAGAAAATAATTTTAATTCCCAAGTTTCATTCTGACGTCCATAAGTAAACCATGGTGTCATTCCCAATGAGCAAGTCGTATTGTTAAATTTTTCACATAGTTTCTCATAATTAGCCAATATCTTATCACGTCCAATAATTTTTTTAGCAACAAAAATTCTAATATTCTTTAAAAAAGAAAATTTTTCATTTTTAACTTTATCAGAAGTTAAACCACATATCAATTTTCTATATATTTTTTTTCTAAAATAGAAAAATCTTTGAAAATTATTTGGAACATTATCTATTGGAAAAATATCAACAAACAATCCATAATTATTAATTTCTTTTAAATTTTTTTCTTTGATGAATGTTGAAGTATTTATTAATTTTGCATATGGATAATAATAAGTATCATTATTTTTCCAAGTATTAACTACATATGATTGATTATTATCATCTTCTATCGCTTTAACCAACTTATCATAATCATCTCTTAATAGCGCAATATCAATGTCGTCATCCCATGGTATCATTCCATTATGTCTAATTGCTCCTATTAAAGATCCACCAATTAAAGTATAATTAATATTATTTTTTCGACAAATATTATCAATATATTCTAAGTTTCCTAATAAGATTTCTTTATATTCATCTCTTGTCATTTTCTTCATAAATTACTACCTCCTTAAACCTAAATATACATTTATATAAATTATAATTCATTTATTATTTTCCTATAGTAGTCGATAGATTTTTTTGCTATTATATCCCAAGAAAATGAGTTAATAGCAGCAGTGCGAGCATTTACTGATAATTTTGACAATTCATCCGAACGTTTACATTTTACTATTTGTTCAAACATTTTAGAAAATTCTAAAACATCCGAACAAACAAATCCACAATCATTGTCAATGACAAAATCAGAAAATGTCGTTCCTTCACTAACAATCACTGGTAATCCAAGCATTAACGCTTCCATTACACCAAGGGGCTGTCCTTCCAACCTAGATGTTTGAATGAAAAAATCACTTTCAAGAATTTTAGCTAATTTATCCTCACCATATATAGGTCCATTAAATTTGATTACTTCATCCATACAATTGTTATGAACTAAGTCTTGTAATTGAGAAGTCCCACCATAACATTCTTTACCATATAAATTTAAAAAAATATTATTTTTCTTGACATATTCTTTATTACTTATAAATCCATTAATTAAAATATCCAACCCTTTATGATATACTGAATATCGTCCAACATAAATCAAATTAATCTTATCATCTATTTTAAAATCAGATTTAATTTTACCACTAGCTGAAATTCCATTACCACATATAAAAGCTTTTTTATTCCAATTAACGGACATATTTTTTTCTTCTTCTGACAAATATTGAATGTATTTTGCATTTTTAACAAAATTTTTATAAAAAATAAAATTACCAATTACTTTTTTCATTTTTTTAATTTTTAGTAATATAACTAAATATTTATGTTTTATTTTTTCTCACTAATATAATCTGCAATTTTCCCAAATTGTTCTAATGTTAAACTCTCTCCTCTTACATTTTCATCAATTTTAAGCTCTTTCCACATATTTTTTACATCTTCTTTACTATGCATTATATTGTTATTTATTAGCACATTTGATAGTGTTTTTCTGCGTTGCATAAAACTTTTTGATATAATATTGAATAGTAATTTCTCATCTTTTACTTGAATTTTTTTACCTTTTCTAACTTTTAATTTAATTACTTCAGACTCTACTTTTGGACTTGGCACAAATGATTCTTTTGAAACTTTTATAATACTTATTGCGTCTGAATAATATTCAACAGCATATGTTATTGCTCCTGCAAGCCTTGTTCCCGTTTTTGCGGTTAATCTTTCTGCAACTTCCTTTTGTACCATTACTATTATTTCATCTATATCTAGTCTATTTTCTAATAGTTTCATTATAATTGGAGTACTAATATAATATGGCAAATTTGCAACTATTTTTACATTTTTTATTTCTGTTTGTTTTCTTTTTTCTACAATTATTTCATTCAATTTTAAA
>ERZ859923.1319-NODE-1319-length-10539-cov-3.750668_pt1 | contig 10539 bp, 10 predicted proteins | sample MGYA00510116_ERZ859923 | MGnify/ENA primary metagenome ERZ859923 (study PRJEB30046, sample SAMN00715168) | human gut metagenome | study: EMG produced TPA metagenomics assembly of the A metagenome-wide association study of gut microbiota in type 2... | reverse complement strand
AAGCTCTGCTCTGCTCTGCTCTGCTCTGCTCAAAATTGTGTTACCAGTTTCTGCAAATGTCAAGAGCTTATCTCGGTAATACTCGTACTGCTTTTGACGGGCTTCAATTTCAGCAGGCAAGCCGATATTGAGGTCAGAGCAAATTTTCTCAAAGTTGTCCAGCACATTCACAATGCGATTTTGGACATCGAGAGAAGGAACGGTAATTATCGCTTTTGCAATATTATCATTGTATAACCTCTGTATTGTCCCTCCGCTGGATACCTTCCACGGTTTCAGCTCATAGCAGTAGCGAAGATAACTATTCAAAACAACACTTTCATTGTTGTCAATCCAAACGATGTTAGAATCTTGAAAATACGCCGGCTTACCATCATAAACGACAGTTCTTCCGATCGTTCCTGCCGCCGAAATCAACACATCACCTTTCTTCGGAAAACTATACTTGGACCGATACTCGTCAAATGTTTCTTTCGAAATATATGCATCTGCTTTCTTCCCAAATGTTCCAATTTTATAAAAAGGGACACCTTCAACTGTATTTGTTTGGCTCTTCAAAATGCGCTTACACATACAAATCGGCCCGATATCGCCCAAAGAGATTTTCACAATCTTAGCCTTTTCGTTTCCGCTAAATGTTAATAGCTTATTCCGATAAAATGTGTACTGCTTTTGACGAGCTGTAAGCTCTGCTGTAAGCTGGTTTTGTAATTTTACAACATTTTCCGTGTAATTATCCAAAGTATGGACAATCTCACTCTGAATCTCAATTGGTGGAAGCGGAATTGTCACCTTGCCAATATCGTCCTTATTAATTTTTATAGGAACTGCATTTATAAGTGTCCTTTTTCTTAATTCCTTACGTCCATGTATACTCTCGATTGCATATTTTAGAAAACGACTTTGAACTTTGTCTAATTGTGGTCTCAACAGTGCCAGCGACACATAAAACGCGAGTGCTTCATTTCTGTCAACAACCGTACAAACACCAACTGACCCTATTCGAGTCATCATCACATCCCCAATTCTTGGTTTGATTTTATATTTTTCAAAATCTTTCTCAGAAATATACTTTCGCGTTGCATATAGATTACCTATATTTTCAACACTAGCAAATTTAACACCCGACTCAGTATAATTTGGTGTACTGTGGGTGCCATCATAAATATCACATACACTATTGAGCTTTACATACTCTACTCCATCCGGGCAAAGTTCCCGAATCATTTCATCCAGCTTACTCATTTTTCATTTCCCACCTAATACAGCTCATCGTCTGCCGTTCTTGTACTATCATTGGATAAATCATATAATCCCAAGGCATCAGTTTTAGCAAGTATGGAATATTATCTGTTCTGATGATTTCAAACCCATCTCTGTACACATAAATCACATATCTGATTTTATCCTTGAATTGATAAATATAATTCAAAATTTTCTTATCTCTACTAAGACGATAATTTTTGAAATCTTCTTGTTTACGCATATCGCCTTGCGACATACCATTGATCCAGTCTGTATATACGCATTCTATCATTCCTAGTGCGCTTTCATCATACTCGATCATGAAAATTCCTATTTCTTTAGTTCCATTATATTTTTCAAGGCTTTGAAGATGTTTCTCCCAGCTATCTTGAAAAGATTTCTTCAAATCCTCATAACTATGCGCACCATATTCAAATGTCCAGCTTGTTGAACGCAGTGTATTGCACTCCATTTCATGCTCCCACTGCTTTCTTACTTCTTCTTGCTCTTTTTGAACTGCACTTTTAAAGGCCTGTTCGTCTTTCTTGTGCTCTGCTCCTTTTCGAGTGGTTTTAGAAGACGTAACCTGAAAATGTTCTATAAATCCTTTTCGGAATATAAAGTCAGGGAACTCACTAAGGCGTTCATTCGGTTTAGCCGTTCTCAGGATACTCGCAATTTCAAATCTATCATCTTCCAATAATCCAAAACAGCTTTTATAGCATTCGTGATTTACAAGCCACTGCCACAGCCCATTATTAAATTCATCATCCGTTGCATTTAGAATTGTACGGTGTCCAAAGGGTTCCTCACAGGGCATATCATTTCGCCAAAAGAATCCCCGCTTCACCAAATCCAAACAGTTTTGTTCTTTTATTCCTCTTTGGGTTGTCTGCCCCATAAGTATCTCCTTTCCATTTTATTCAATTGAATTTGTTTCCAAATACCTGTCAAAATCGCTCTGGTACAACTGATCCTGCACCACACGGTACTTTTCAAACTCCGTTTCGGCGTGCATCTTTGCAAGCTGTGCCGAGATTTTGCCTGCGTCCTTCAGCACTTCCAGATCATCCGCCTGCAAATAGATGTCCAACCGCTTGGCCCAGTCCTCCATGGTCATGGGAATATGACGGCGGGCACGGTTCTCGGCAAGGTCGAGGTATGCCGAAACGATCAGCTCCATGGACTTCATTTCATCTTCGGTCAGGTAGTTTTTCGCCACCGAAACATCGCTCTTTTTGATTTTGCCGTTGGGAGCATCCTTCCATGTGTGAAGCCCCATGTGCGGCTTTTCGGCATCGGCACGTTCATAGATCAGTTCTGCCGCCGTATGGCGATGCACGGCATAGTGCATCTTGTTCTGTACCTTCGCAAAGAACTCTTTTGTGGTCAGCGCATTGCGGTCATAATCCAGCGATGTAGCGTAAATGTCAGTGAGTTTCTGATAGAAGTTGCGCTCCGAAATGCGAATCTCCCGGATGCGCTCCAACTGCTCTTCAAAGTATTTCTTGGTCAGGACTGTGCCGCCGTTTTTCAGGCGCTCCTCATCCATTGCCCACCCCTTGATGGTGTACTGCTCCACGATCTGATTTGCCCAGACACGGAACCGCACCGCCCGCTGGTTGTTCACCTTGAAGCCGACCGCAATAATCATTTGCAGATTATAGTGGTTCACGCTGCGAGTAACCTGTCGGCCACCCTCATTTTGAACTATTCGGAATTTCCGAATAGTTGCCGCTTCGTCCTGCTCATGGTCAGCATAAATCTTTTTGATATGCTCATTGATGGTCGGAAGCCCCACATCGTAAAGGGTCGCCATCATCTTTTGCGTCAGCCAGATGTTTTCATCCTCGTAGCGCATCTCAATACTGTCCTTATCCTCGCCCGTAGAGGCAACAAAGGTCAGGTATTCCGCCGCAGAAGAACGTACCAATGCAGAATCTTTCTTTTCGCTTTCCATCTCAGCCCTCGATTTCTGCCACGATCTGGTCAATGGCGGCCCGCAGTTCGTTTTCTCGTGCTACGATTTGCGCAATTTCAGCGTTCAGCTTCACAATGTCGATCTTCTCACGGGTGTCCTTAGCCTCCACATAAGTAGAAACCGACAGGTTATAGTCATTTTCATGCACCTCGGAATACTCCGCCAGATGGGAGAAGTGCGCTTCTTCTGCCCGCTGTGCAAAGGTGTCCACTATTTTGTTAATGTTCTCCGGGGTGAGTTTGTTGTTGTTCGTCACCTTGACGCACTCGGAAGAAGCATCAATGAACAGCACCTTATTGTCCGTTTTACCCTTTTTCAGCACCATGATGCAGGTGGCAATACTGGTACCAAAGAACAGGTTGCTCGGCAACTGGATGATGCAGTCAATGAAGTTGTTGTCCACCAGATATTTGCGGATCTTCTGCTCTGCGCCGCCACGGTACATGATGCCGGGAAAACAGACGATTGCAGCCGTACCGTTGGAAGCCAGCCATGCCAGCGAGTGCATGATAAAGGCCAAGTCTGCCTTGCTTTTCGGAGCCAGAACACCAGCCGGGGCAAAGCGCGGGTCATTGATGAGCAGCGGATTCTCGTCACCGGCCCACTTGATGGAGTACGGCGGATTCGATACGATCAGCTCAAAAGGTTCATCATCCCAGTGCTGCGGATTAGTCAGCGTATCCTCACAGGCAATGTCGAATTTGTCAAATTCGATGTCGTGCAGGAACATATTGATGCGGCACAGGTTGTACGTTGTGATGTTGATTTCCTGCCCAAAGAAGCCGTTGCGCACGGCATCCCGTCCCAGCACCTTTTCTGCCTTCAGCAGCAGCGAACCGGAACCGCAGGCAGGATCATAGACCTTGTTGATTTCCTTCTTGCCTACCGTACCCAGCCGGGTCAGCAGCTCCGAAACATCGGCAGGCGTAAAGAACTCGCCGCCGGACTTGCCCGCATTGCTGGCGTACATGGTCATCAGGTATTCGTAGGCATCGCCAAAGGCATCAATGTCATGCTCTTTCACATCGCCAAGGTTCATATCTGCCACGCCGTTCAGCAGTTTCACGAGCTTCTCATTGCGCTTAGCAACGGTCGCACCCAGCTTGTTGCTGTTCACATCGTAATCATCAAACAGTCCTGCAAACTGCCCCTCAGAGGAGCTGCCCTTTGCGGATTCCTCAATGTGCCGGAACACCGTTTCCAACGTTTCATTGAGGTTTTCATCGCTGGCCGCTTTTGCCCGTACATTGCAGAACAACTCACTGGGCAGGATGAAGAACCCTTTTTCCTGTACCAGCCCTTCCCGTGCCTGCTCTGCCTCTGCATCAGACATATCTTCATAGCGGAAGTCCGGGTTGCCTGCATCAATTTCGCCCTGATTGATATAGCTGGCAATGTTCTCCGAAATATAACGGTAGAACATCGTACCGAGAACGTAGCTTTTGAAATCCCATCCGTCCACTGCGCCGCGCAGATCATCCGCAATCGCCCAGATTGCACGGTGCAGTTCTTCGCGTTCCTGCTCTTTTTTGGTGTCTACCATTTTTATTTCCTCCATCAAATGCGGATTTCCGCATTGTTTTCTTTCATTTTAACATAGTAAATGTACCACTATTGGTACATCATGGTGTCTTTTTCTAAAAAGGATACACTTCTCCTTTATACTATCCTAGTAAAGCGTACCACAGCTTTTCCGTGATTGCAAGCCAATAAAAATTTCTATTGCATTTTTCAGCGAGATAGTGTACACTTTTTTCAATCTCGTCCACTATCTGCATCTCAGACGGTGTTTCGTATCAGTAAGCATCAACGATTTTGAAGGGAAACAAATGAAAGTGAAAAAGACCAAGCTGCCTGAAAACCTGTATCACTACACCAGCCTTGTCAAATATCGGATGATTTTGGCCACCGGGAAATTAGTGCTGACTCCGTCCAACCTAAAGTACGATCGTGCAACCTTCCATCAGGAGCCACTGTACTTCAATGGGCATAAAATTGGCATCAAGGCCGTTGACAAATATGAAAACTATCATCCTGTCGTCTGGCTGACCGCCAATGACCATGCTGGCGCAAAAAACACCGGTCTGTCCAACGACAAAATCATGTGTCGCATTACCATCAGGACCAATGGTAAAATCTGGCGGTATCTGCCTTGGCGCACTTTCTGCGACAAGTACAACGCTGACCGCAGCGTTGCCTCAACCCTCAAACAAACTGCTAATGACTACCTGAACTGGTATGTCTGTGAATCTGAGATTCCAGTTGCGGACTTTGCAAAGGTCGAGTTTCTGGCTGAAGATGGCACCTACAAAGACGAGAAAGACATTCCCGGATTTGCTCTGACGGATATTGCCCCGGAGCTTTTTGAGTAAAGAATAGCCTGCTATGTACAGAACCCCCGTCAGTGTTTGGCTGACGGGGGTTCTGCTGCCTTCCGGTTACAGCTCCACGCTGTTCTCCCGGCTCTTTTGCGGGTTTTGCTTTACTGTCTGCTCCTGCTCCCTCATAAGCCCAATGACCTGATTCATCTTCTCCGCACCGAAGTAGTTCCACACACGTCCAAAGTCACGCTTCATCGCACGAAACTGTTCATTCTCTGCTTCAGCTTGTTCCAGCAGCCTGCTCAAGTTGCGGTTCACATCCTTTTCGCTGCGATAAAAGCCCTGATACTTGTCCCGGTCATGCTTCATCTCCCAATACTTCCGATGCAGTGAAAAAATCACCTGCACCAGCTTCTTAATGAGCGGCACGGCCTTCTTTTCCCGGTAGCTCTTGGCCGTTTCAAAGGTGCCCGCCTCCGGCACCCATTCCTCTGGCCGCTGGGAATACTGTGCCGACAGACTTTCCAGCCCATCCATGATGGGAGCCAGCTTGTTCAGTTCCTTGCTCTGTTTCTGGTAAGCCTTGTTTGCCTGCTGCGCCCGCTGTTCCGCTGCATCTGCCGCCGTCTGTACGGTTTCCAACTGTTCCTGCATCTCAGCCAAATCAGCCTGACACTCCTGCTTAGCCGCTTCCAGAGCCGCCACCTCTTTACTACGCTCCTGCTTTTTGAAGTCCAGTACAGACAGGTGCTCTTCGTGGGTGCCTTTCTGTTCCCACTCGATGCCGTGCCGCTCCATCACGGCAGCAAGCTGCTCTTTCTCGGCGTTGATCCACTGGTTCAGCTCGGATTCTCGCTTGGAGCCGCCTGCAAAGCCCAAGGCCTTCAGAGCCTGCTTCAGGGAGACCTTGGTGTCCAGTCCTTTGCCTTTCCAGCCGGACACATACGGCACGAAGTCGATGTGCAGATGGGGCGTAGCTTCGTCCATGTGGAGGAAAGCCCCGAACACCCGCAGTGTCGGGTTCCGCTCTTGGAAGCCCTGCATATACTCGTCCAGCAGTTCCTTTGCCAGTGCGCCATTCTCGGTCAGGACACCCATATCATCTTTGTTGCCGATCTGGACGATCAGCTCATGGAAAAGCTTTTCCTGCTTGCCTGTCCGCAGGTGCTCATAGTAGTCGGTGATACAGCGGTCCTTGCGCTTCTGCTTGGCATTGTAACGCTTCACTGCCTCGTCAAACAGTTCGTGGTACACCTTCTGAATCGGCTCATCACGGTACACGACATTCAGACTGCTGCGCTCCGGGTCTACGTTTTCAGCGGTGAAACTTCTCCGGTTATGGTTGAGGGAGCCGGGACCCCGCATTGCGGAAATGGTTCTTTTCAATCGCACGTCCTTTCTCTGTGGAAGTAACTGGTGCCGGACACGGCAAAGGCTTTGTTACTTTCGTCGAAAGTAACGCAAAAGCACTTTTGACAGACGTTCCGTCCATCAAAAGATGCCTTTGCGCCCTGCCGGGGGCTTCCGTCTGCGGACGGGGTTTCGCTGCACCTCGCCGCTGCCCTGCCCAGCACCACCTTCCTGCGTGATTGCATTCACAGGAGCGTGACACGCTCCTGTACTTTGCCAATAGAGGGACTCACCAACGGAAGCTTTCTGGCACGCCTCGTCTGTCCAGATACTCCTGCCGAGCCTGCTCCCGCTGTTCCTCGGTGGGTGCTGTCTTGTACTGGGCATACAGCTCATGCCGCAGCATCGCATCCAGTTTTTGCTCCAAGCCCTGTTCAATAATCTCTTCGTACTCATTTTCGCCGCTCAAATGATAATGCAGCAAGGCGACGAAAAGTTCCTGTGAAATTTGCACGTTTTTCATCATTATCACCATCCCGTGTCGGTTGTGTCGATTGTGACGGTATTTTACATAGTAGCAAAAATACCGTCACAACCGTCACGAATCGTCACGCCCCAGAATTTTCCAGCGTTAATTTGACCACCCTGCCCTCATGGGTGCGCCTGCTTTCGTACCGAATTCCATAGTCGTTGTAGAGCCTGTCGGCACTCACATTCAGCTTCCGGGTCAGGATGTTTGCCTGTATGCTCACACCCGGCAGACGTTCCAGCAGCTCCGTGGGCGTACCGCTCCACTCTGGCTGTTCCGGGCTGAGCATCTTTGCCACCGCTTCCAGAAGCGGGTCGGGCGGCAGCTTCCAAAGTTCCGTTTCGGCTCCTTGGAACTCCCACACGCAGCGTTCCCGGTCAAACTCCAACGTCAGCTCCTGATCCGGCTGGTCACGTCCTACGATGTCTAGCAGAGCGGTGTTATCCGTGCGCCGCTTCTTCTGCATGATGAATGCGCCATCCGCTGCACCCAACAGACCGTTGGTGCCGGAGATCATATCAAAGCTGTCCTCGGCTTCCATCTTCCGGGTGTGATGAACCACCAGCAGGCAGATGCCGTACCTGTCGCTGAAAGTTTTCAGTTTGGTCACGATCTCGTAGTCGCTGGCGTAGCTGTATCGGTCACCGCCGATCTCCCGCACCTTCTGCAGGGTGTCGATGATGATGAGCCGTACATCCGGGTGCTCCCGGATGAAGCCTTCCAATTGCTGGTCAAGTCCCTCGCTCACGGACTTGGCTTGTGTTGCGAAGTAGAGATTGCTGGTCTCCTCTACCCCGAACATCCGGGAGAGCCGCCGCTGCAGCCGGGCGTAATCGTCCTCCAATGCCAGGTAGAGGACGGTGCCCTGATGCACCTCGTACTCCCACAGCGGAAGCCCCATCGCCACATGGTAGGCAAGCTGCCCCATGAAGAAGGACTTACCCACCTTGGGCGCACCTACAAAGAGGTAGGTGCCGCTGTACAGCAGGTCGTTCACGATGGGTCTCCGGGGTGGATACACCGTGTCGTACAGTTCGGTCATTGATACCGTGTTCAGCCCGAAATTGTTTGACTTTTTCGCGGCTTGCAGATTGATTTGCTTGTCAGAATTTGTTATAATATTGGTGTTGATTTTTGAGGACGACTGTACCGCATCTGCGCCAACAGATGCACCCGGTACGGTCGTTTTTCTATTGTCCGTCATTCGCATTCCTCCTTAAGTCCGTTCAACGTCAGAGCCACCATTTGCAGGGTCTCCAGCAAGTCCGGCGGGACTTCTTCATCCACGGCCAGCCGCTGCAATTCCTGATAGATCAGCTCCATCTGGCCTCGTAGGGCTTTGTAGACCCTTGGGTTGCCTACCACAGTGATCTCCCGGTCGGTCAGGCGGCGGATGATATACTCCTGTTTGGTCAGCCCAGAGAGCTTTACTTTGGCTTCCAGAACCTCGTCCTCTTCCGGGGACATTCGGAAGGCTACCACCTTGTTCCGCCAGCGGCCTTGCTGGTCGAGTACTCGTTCCATCTTCATTCCTCCCTTCGCTCCATGTCCAGCTTCTGCGCCATCTCCTGCTGCTTTGAGGGGAAAAGGTGGGCGTACTTATAGGTGATGTCCACACTCTCATGCCCTACCCGGTCAGCGATTGCCAAAGCCGAGAAGCCCATCTCGATCAGCAGCGACACATGGGAGTGCCGTAGGTCGTGGATTCGTATCCGCTTCACCCCGGCCTCCTTGGCTCCCCTGTCCATCTCGTGGTGCAGGTAGCTCTTGGTCACCTCAAAGATCCGCTGGTCTGGCTGGACTTTGTAGAGGGATTTCAGATAGTCTCTGATCTCGTCCGTCAGAAACTGCGGCATCTGGATGACCCGGACGCTCTTGGGTGTTTTCGGGTCGGTGATCACATCCCGGCCTTTCAGCCTTTGATAGGATTTGGTGATGGAGAGCAGCCCCTTGTCCAAGTCGAAATCTGCCGGAGTCAGAGCCAGCAGCTCGCCCTCCCGGATGCCACACCAGTAGAGGACCTCAAAAGCGTAATAGGATTGCGGCTTGTCCATCATGACCTCTGCGAATTTGAGGTACTCTTCCTTTGTCCAGAAAAGCATTTCCTTGTGCTTTTCCGACCCCATGCACCCGGCTGTGGCTGCTGCGTTTGATTTCAGCCCGTAGAACCGGACGGCGTGATTCAGAATGGCACTGAGTTGTCCATGCAGCGTCTTGAGGTAGGTCGGCGAGTAGGCCTTGCCGTTTTTGTCCCGGTAGTTCAGCATCTCGTTCTGCCATGCAATCACATCCCGTGGCTTTATCTTGCTGAGCCGCTTTTCTTTGAAATACGGTAAGATTTTCGTTCGGATGATGTGCTCTTTGGTAGACCAGGTGTTTTCCCGGAGTCGCTTTTTCTTGTCCGTGATATAAATTTCCACAAAGGCTTCAAAGGTCATGGTCAGGTCTGCTGCCTGCTGAAGAAGGAACTCCCGCTCCCACGCCAGAGCGTCCTTCTTGGTGGCAAACCCCCGTTTCAGCTTCTTCTGCTTCACACCTTGCCAGTTCTCGAAGTAGAAGGAAGTGTACCATGTGCCCTGTTTGCTGTCCTTGTAGGCTGGCATCCTATCACTCCTCCCCTGCCCCGTAGATTTTCTCCTGATAGTACCTCCTGCTTACCCGGCCTCCTACGGTCGTGTAGCCTTTGGCCTTCAGTTCCTCGTTCCACTGGGCGATCATCTTGTACGCCAGACCCTGGGAGATGTCCAGCTCCTTTGCCAGCTCGTCTGCCTTGATAAAAATGCTGTTTGCCATTTTTTGTCCTTTCTTTGTCGGTTTCGTTTCGGTGCCGCTTCATCCTCGCTGACTTCCGGCAGGCATATCCCCTTTGCGGTGCTGTGCCGTCCCCTTGCGGAGCGCTCGCTTCCTTTCGGAAGGTCTTGGCGGTTTGGGTCAGTTTGGCGGTCATTCAATTTTACTAAGCATTTTTGCTTATCTTTTTGTGCTCTCATTATACTAAACACATTCCGTTAAGTCAAGAGGTTTTCGGGTAAAATATTAAACTTTTTTGTTTATTTTCTATTGCACCTCCTATTTTTCTGTGCTATACTAGGTTCAACAAATATGTTTAAGGG
>ERZ859923.1310-NODE-1310-length-10607-cov-2.426649_pt1 | contig 10607 bp, 10 predicted proteins | sample MGYA00510116_ERZ859923 | MGnify/ENA primary metagenome ERZ859923 (study PRJEB30046, sample SAMN00715168) | human gut metagenome | study: EMG produced TPA metagenomics assembly of the A metagenome-wide association study of gut microbiota in type 2... | reverse complement strand
TTTAGTGGATGATAAAATAGATAATGTTATAGATTTAATAAAGAAAAAGTATGGATCTTCCTCTATAACTAAAGCAAGTTTAAAAAATAACTCAAGAATTTCTTGAGTTATTTTGTTATTTCTATAAGTATAAATTTATAATTATTTTTATATTCTGTTAATCCATCAAATACTGGATCTAAAGTTATTTTATATTTATCAAAAGAAATAGTTGAAAGAGTAGTAAATTTAGTTTTAAAATCGTTTACTTCTTCTGGATATAATTTTTCTATAATACTAGTAATTGTATTGTAAGTAGCATTTGATAGGTTATTTCTTTCACCAACTATAAAGTTATAAGTTATATCATTAGGTGTACTATATAATATTATATCTCCTTTTTTAAAATATAAATTATTTAAATCAACAGTACTTAATTCATTTGAATTTATATATAATGATTTTATTTGTGATATATCAAAATTAGTATCAATATTAATAGTTATATCGTATGTATCAGGATTATCAAATGTAGTAATTCCTATAGTATTAAATTGTAGATTATTTTGAACAGCAGATAAATAGTTAGATGTTTCATTAATACCATGTCCATTAAATACTCCAATACCATCTAGTACAATATATAATGCATATAAATTGTCTTGATAATCTTCTAATTTATTTATTGTAGTAGTAAGATTTCTACCATCTAAATTAAATGTTATTTGTTTATTTGTAAATTCATTACTTAAATTAAATAATACTAAGTTATCTGAACTTGTAACTGTAACTGTGTAATTATTTGAAAGTAATTTATAATAAATATTATCATTTACATTTGAAATAATATCATTTAATGTAATTGTTTTATTTATGTTAGTATCATTACCAGATGGAATATCAGGTGTAGTTGGTTTATTTAATTTAGGAAAAATTATTATACTAACTAATATAACTACAAAAATCAAAAGAATAGCAATTATAACAATTAATTTTAACTTTTTATTATTTTTAAATACAACTGTTTTTCTAGTATTTGTATTATCAGAACTATTATTTTCATTAATTTTTTCATTGTTAGTTTTAATTTCATTATTCATATTAGGTTCAGTATTAACTTTAACATTACTAACACTTTCTTCTTTATTTACAGTACTTTCCTTTAATATTTCATTTGGATTTAATGGATTTACATATTGTAGTTTTATATTATTTTGATTATTATTTTCGTTCATATAAATACCTCTTTCTTATTCTAAAAAGATTATATCATGAATACAAATTTTAATCAAATTCTGTTTGTAAAATATTAGTCAACCTTAATGGTAGGTATTGCATCATCAAAATTATAGTCTTTAGATGGCTCTGTACCTTTTATATAATAAAGTATAGTAGCATTTTTATTATCATTAGTAGCTATAGAACCGGATACTGGATCTGCTAGTACACCGACTACATTAGATGGCATATCAAACCATGAATCAGGAGCATCACCTAAATAAGATTCTATAATATCAGCCCACATAGATTTATTATTAACAGTATCAGTGGAAGTTATTTTTCTATTATCGTCATATCCAGACCAAATTCCAACAACTATATCTTTATTGTATCCAAAACATAAATGATCAAAATCCGTTGTTCCTGTTTTAATTGCATATTTTCTAGTTAGTTTATATGATATTCCATAACTAGTAGGGTATGTATAACTTATAAATTTAGTATTAGTTGTATTAGCTAATAATTCGCTTATTATATATGTTAAGCTTTTATTTAATACGACTTCATCAATATCTTTATGTTCATATAAAACATTACCACTTATATCGGTTACTTTTTCTATAAAGTATGGTTCAGCTTTTTTTCCTTCACTAGCTAAATATGAATATGCACCCATCATATCAATTAAACTTATAGCTTCACTACCTAAAGCAAGTGAAGGTATACTATTTAAAGAATTAATGCCAACTCTCTTCATCATTTCTACTAGTGCATCACTTCCTAGAAATAAATGCGTTTTAACAGCATATATATTATCTGAATATGCAATAGCTGCAGCCATTGATATTTCTTTATTTGGATATGTATCAGCAAAATTAGTAGGACTATATGTTTGATTATCTGAAAATACAAATGTTGTTGCTTCACTTGTAAAAGTGGTTGAAGCTGTAAAATTATTTTCTAAAGCAGCATAATATAAAAATGGTTTAATAGTAGATCCAACACTTCTAGTAGTATTAGTTGCTCTATTATACTGACTTTTAGCATAATCAGTTCCTCCAACTAGTCCTAGAACAGCACCATTAGGCTTCATTATAATAGATGCAACTTGTATATCGTTTGTTACACTATTTTCTATTACTTTTTCAATACTTTCTTGTGCATGTGGATCTAGAGTTGTATATATTTTTAAACCACCTGTAGTAATAAATGATGATGGAATACTATTTATTTTTTTTAATTCGTCTATAACAGAGTCTTCAAAATACATAACACTTGCTAATTTGTTATTTTTAGTATCATTAAATACTAATTCTTCATTTTTAGCTTTTTCTAATTCTTCTGAAGTAATATATTTATCTCTTAACATTGAATTTAATACTATTAATTGTCTTTCTTTAGCAGATTCTAAATTTACGAAAGGTGAATATTCACTTGGTCTATTTGGAATTCCTGCTAACATTGATGCCTCAGCTAAAGTTAAGTCTTTGGCACTTTTTCCAAAATAGTATTTACTAGCATTTTCTATTCCAAATATACCGCCATAGTTTATTGTATTTAAATATCCTTCTAGTATTTCTTCTTTAGTATAATGTGTTTCTATTCTAACAGTAAGCCAAGCTTCATTTATTTTTCTTTCTATTGTTTTATCAAAATCTAAATATAAGTTTTTAGCATATTGCTGTGTTATAGTAGAAGCACCTTCACTCATACTTCTGGATTTTATATTATTGATAAAAGCTTTTATAATTCTTAAATAATCAAATCCCTGATGTTTAAAAAAATGTCTATCTTCGATTGCAACTGTTGCATTTATAATATCTTTATCCAGCTCTTCATAACTTATCCATTCATCAGTTCCAGTAATTAAATTATCGTTAGAATCATAAAAATAATAACTTTTAGCGCTACTTATTGTTAGTTTAGGACTTATTAATGCATATAAATAAATACCTAAATAAAATATAGCTATACTTATTAAAAACATATTAAATACAAAAAATATTTTTCTTTTTTTCATTTTTATTCACCTTTATATTATTATTAGAAAAATAAGGAAAAATATAAGTGCATTTTATATAAAAGTATGTTATAATTACACATGTTGAGGTGAATTATGATTACAGTAACTATTAATAATGATAAAAAAACTTATGATGCAGATATTAATAATAGAGTAGTAAAGTATGTTGATAATGATTACAAAGTTACTGTTGATTATAATGATACTTTAAAAATTATAAGAGAAAATGATGAATATTATATGTGTTTAAAATTTATTCCATATAAAACTATAAAATGTGAATGTAAATTAATTAAAGAAAATTTTAATTTTAACATTAATATTTATACAGAATATGTTTTAATAACTGATAATAAAATAAGTGTTAAGTATATTGTTGACTCTAATAGTATAGTATGTTTGGATTTGGAGATGAAATAATGAATTTAGATAGTATTAATAAAATAATAAATGATGCATTTTTAGAAAACGGTTATAAAAATGATACAAAAATAATAAAATCAAATAGGCCAGATTTATGTGATTATCAATGTGATGATATATTTAAAATGTGCAAAATCTATCACGAATCACCTAATAAAATAGGTACTTCTGTAGTAAATAGCATTAATTCAATTAATAATTTTAGTGATTATTTTAGTGAAGTTACATTTTGTCCTCCAGGTTTTATTAATATTAAATTAAGTGATAAATTTATAAATCAATATATAAATGATATGATAACAAATCCTAAATTTAATATTAAAGAGGCTAATAAAACTTATTTTTTAGATTATGGTGGACCTAATATAGCAAAACCATTACATGTAGGACATTTAAGAACTGCTATAATAGGTGAATCATTAAAAAGAATAATAAAATTTAAAGGAAATAAAACTATTTCGGATGTACACTTAGGAGATTACGGCCTACAAATAGGTGAGGTAATATATGGCATTATAAATGATAATTTAAGTTATGATGATATAACATTAGAATACTTAGAATATATTTACCCTAAAATGAGTAAATTATGTAAAGAAAATAAAGAAATATTAGATGAATGTGCATTAATTACAAAAAAACTTCAAGATGGAGATTTAACTTATCACAAGTATTTTGAAAAAATATGTGAAGTTTCTATTAGAGATATAAAAAGATTATATAATTTTTTAGATGTTTCTTTTGATTTGTGGCTTGGTGAGTCTGATTCATATAAATATATTGATTCTCTAACTAATTTACTTAATAGTAAAAATTTACTTAAGGAATCAAATGGAGCTTTAGTAATTGATGTTAAAAAAGAAAGTGATACAAAAGAAATACCACCGTTAATATATCAAAAGAGTAATAAAGCATATTTATATGCAACAACTGATTTAGCTACTATATATGATAGAGTAAAATATCATCCTGATTATATTTTATATATTACTGATTTAAGACAATCACTACATTTTGAAACTGTATTTAGAGCAAGTAAATTAGCTGGTCTAACAGATAATATTACCTTAAAACACCTAGGATATGGAACTGTTAATGATTTAAGTGGTAAGCCATTTAAAACAAGAAATGGTGATGCAGCTAAATTAGATGATTTATTTATGCAAGTAAGAAAAAGTTTTATTGATATAAAAGAAGAAAATAACTTACTTAGCAGTAAAGATTTAGATATAATAGTTAATTCTATAATAAAGTTTGCTGATTTACAAAATAATTATGAAAGAGATTATATATTTGATATTAATAAATTTTCTAAAGTAGTAGGGAAAACTGGACCTTATATTTTATATACTTACTTAAGAATGAATAAGATAATAAATGAAAATGTAATAACAAAACCAACACTTAATAATACTATATATAATGAATATGATAGAAATTTAAGATTAAAATTAATGGAATTAAATTTAGCAGTCGATTTAGCATTTAATGAATTAAGACCAAATTATGTAGCTGATTATTTATATGATTTATGTGTATTAGATAATATATTTTATCAAAATAATCATATAAATAGTGTAAGTGAAGATAAAAAGCAAGAATGGCTAGTTTTAATTGATTTAACTAACAAAGTAATAAAACAATTATTAAATTTATTAGTAATAGATATACCAAGTAAAATGTAAAATTTATAAAAAAGTATTGACACATTCTATAAATATGTTAAAATGATACAGATATGTTTATTTTAGGAGGTAATCATATGCTTAAAGATATGACTTTAGAACAATTAGAAGTATTATCACATTCTGATATAGCAGAGCTTATATTAAGGGAAAGTGCATCTTTAAATACACCTACTTTATTTAAAAAAATATGTGATTTATTAGGATATAGTGAATCTGAATATATGGATAAAATAGGGGATTTTTATACTTCTCTTGCAACAGATAAAAGATTTGTATTTTTAGATACTAATGAATGGGCCCTAAGGGAACAACATCCAGTAGATATAGTAATGGATGATGAAGATTTAGATGAATCTTATGATGAAGAAGAAAGTGAAAATCTAGAAACTGAAGAAGAGGATGTCGAAGAATCTTTAGATGAAATAGATGAAGACTTAGAAGATCTAGAAGACTTATCTATTAAAACAGAAGATGAAATAGAAGAAAACGACTAAAATTTAGTCGTTTTTTGGTTCAACAATATATTCAGTTGTATTTTTTAAATTTAGTGATTTAATAAATTTATTAAAATCTTCAAAATTTAAAGCTTTTATTTGATCATATAAATCAGTATTAACATCACCATAAAATATAACATCATTAATAACACTATGATTTAATCTAAATATATTATCAGATAAATAAATTAAAGAACTTATTAAAGTTTTTTTCTTTCTATTAAAATCGTCTTCTATAATATCTAAAGATTTCATTTCGTTTTTAATTTTATTAATTACTTCTTCTGGATAATCAGTCATAGCAAATACAAATATAATTAAATAATTATCTACTATATTATAATCTATAACAAGTGATTCATTTATTAATTTATCATTTATTAGTTTTTCTTGAAATAGACTTGTACTTCCTAATTTACAATCAAATAATGTTAATGTATATATTAAAGATTCATAATTATTTTTAAATGGAATTTTATAAGCAAGTACACATTCACTAATTGAAACATTTAACTTACATTTATCTTTTTTTACAGCAACACTAACTGGTTCGTCATATTTTTTAATTTTAACTTTACCAATCTTATCAAATTTTTTCTTACTTTGGTTTTCTTTAATTATTTTTATAGTCTCTATTGGATCTACATTTCCAGTTACAACTATAAACATATTAGAAGGGTGATAGAAAGTATTATAACATGTATATAATTCTTCTTTTGTAATACTTCTAACTGATTTAATAGTACCTATTATAGAATTTTTCATAGGATGATTAGAAAAGCAATTTTCAAGTGTCTTTTCATATATTACAGTATCTGGATCATCTAAATACATTTTAATTTCTTGTTCTATTATACCTTTTTCTTTTTCTACATTTTCATCTGTAAAATAAGGTTCTTGTACATAATCTAATAAATAATTTAAATTTTCACTAAAGAAATTAGGTCCAGAGAATAGGTAAGTTGTTTTATATTGGTTTGTATTAGCATTACAATCACTACCACGTTCATTATAAAAAGTAAAAGGATCAATGTTATCTTTTTGTTCAAATAGTTTATGCTCTAAAAAATGTGCGATACCAAGTGGAACTTTTACATATTCTTTTTTATTATTTGGTATAAATTCTATTTCATTAGATCCAAATTTAGTTGAGAATGTTACATAAATGTTGTTAAAGTTTTGTTTTGGAATAACATATATAGTTAATCCATTATCTAATTTTTCTTCATATAAATCAAGGTTTAAATGTTTTAAATTAGTTTTCTTCATCTATTACTCCTTCTAATAAATATATAGTATCTATATTTATTTTTTTAGCAAAATTAACAATATCTTCTTTAGTAACATTCATTATATCAACTCTTTCATCTAATAGGTCTAAATTTAAATATTCATGAGATTCAAATATTCTTATTATACTACCTTGACTATCTTCTATTTCTTTTAATGAGCTTAAATAAGTAACTTTAGCTGACTGTATATCTCTAGATTCAAAGTTACCATTTACCATCTCTTTAATTTCTTTCTTGATAAGTGATAAACATTTTTTAAAATCTTCTTTATTTATACCTGCTTGTATCATCATTAGATTATACACTGGCATATATGAGCAGTTTATTGTGTAGCACAAACTATTTTTTTCTCTAACATTTTTAAATAATTTTGAATCAGGACCTCCACCTAAAATATAAGAATAAATAATTGCTACATACTTTCTTTCAAAATCAGTTAAGTTATTTAATTTAATACCTAATTTTAATTTTGATTGTGAAACATCCATTTGTTCAATGTATTTTTTTTCTTTTCTTAATTTTTTATGTTCAAAGTAGTGAGTTGTTCCTGGTTTTTTTAATGTATTTACTTTAAAATTAGTTTTAATAGTATCTATAATATCTTCTGTTATATCACCAATTATAAATATATCTATTAAATCACTTTTAATCATTTTTTCATAATATTTATATAAATCTTTACTAGTTATATTTTCTAAATCTTCTATATATCCAACTGGATTATATGAAAGTGGACTAACTTTGTCCATGCATTCTAATAATCTTTGTTTTGAATATCTATCTAAATCATCTTTAAAAGTTTTAATTTCTTCTGAAACTAATCTTTTAGCCAAATCAAAATATTCGAATTCTTTATTTTTAATTAATGGTTTAAAAATTAAATCAAGTAAAAAATTTATTGATTTATTATTCATACCGTCTTCTGTAAATTTTTCATTTAAAAATATTGAATCTATTGATGTTACTATGTAATTACCTGAAAGTGAATTTTTACTTGCAATACTTAAATTATATAAATCTTCAGTAATTATTTCTAATTCTCTTTTTGATTTATAATTTTCATTTGCTTGAAATAATACTTTTAATAACAAATTTCTATATGTTATATCTTTTTTTTCTACTAGTTTTTTAAAATTTATTCTTACTGTTATAGTTTTAAATTTATCAGTATTAATTAAATGTATATTATAAGCGTTAGTAGTGTATTTTTTATAATTCATATAAATAATCCTTTCTATTTAGTACTTCAATTAATATTATAACAAAATAAAAAAAAATTAAAACATTAAAATCATATTTATGTCATAAATTTAATTGTAGAGGTGTGTTATGTTTTTATTTTTAAAAAAATTATTTAAAGATTTTTATATTTTTACTGCAGCTTATTCTAACAATATCTTTCCAGATCCATTATCTAAAGAGGAGGAAGAAAAGTATTTAGAACTAGCTCATAACGGAGATAAAAATGCTAGAGCAAAATTAATAGAGCATAATCTAAGATTAGTTGCACATATAGTAAAAAAATATGATCATAAAAATAATGAAAGTGATGATTTAATAAGTATTGGAACTATTGGTCTTATAAAAGGTATTGACAGTTACAGTTATAAACATGGAACTAGACTTACAACGTATGCTGCAAAATGTATTGAAAACGAAATTTTAATGTATTATCGTTCATCAAAAAAATATAACAAAGATATAAGTATAAATGAATCGGTTGGATTTGATAATGATGGAAATGAAATAACGTTTTTGGATATATTAAAAACTCCCAAACCAGATTTTGCTTTAGATATTTATAATAACGATAATATAAATTTACTTAAAGAATATTTTAATGTATTAACAAAAAGAGAAAAAGAAATAATAATTAAAAGATATGGACTTAATGGAAATGATGAGGTTACACAAAAAGAAATAGCAAAAGAGCTTGGAATATCAAGAAGTTATGTTTCAAGAATCGAAAAACGTGCATTAACTAAAATATTAAGAGAATTTAAAATTAAAAATAAGATGAATTAGTAGGACTTTTATGAAAAAATATTTATTACTTATAATATCATTAATAGGTGGTATTATAATAGGTTTGCTATCTAATACAACTAATTATAATTTATTTGTTCTAAGTATTGTATTTCCTATAGTTTGGACTATACTTTATATACTTATGGGAATATCTTTTTATATAGTGTATGAAAATAGGGGGAGAATTAAAATATTTTTACATACAACTAGCTTTAAATTATATGTGGCCTTTAATATATTTTGATTTAAAGTTACTTGCGTTATTTATTATAATAGTTCTTATGTATAGTGTAATTAAAATGATTAAAGAATTTAAAAATAGTAGTTTAATTGCTTCAAAATTATAAATTCTTTATGGCTTATGTTTGCATTATTTTTAAATATTTTATCATTATAAAATAGAAAAAATTAACCTATTTAGATTAATTTTTTTTATGTACTAATATAGAGTCCTTTATTCTATGTTCCATAAATTTTATACCTTGAACTCCAATAAATGAAGATAATTTTACATCATACTCTTTTAATATATCTAATGTTTTTTCTAAATTATATATTTCTTTGAAATTAGGCTTATACTCGGAATTAATAGTTGTGTCATATAAATAACTAATTAAAATAAGACCGTTTTTATTTAATAGTAAAACTAATTTATCAATTAATTTTTTTAAATTATTAACTTTTATATCTGTTCCTATATTTGATAACCATATATTATCAAATTTTCTATTTATAACTATATCAAATAAATTTCCTTCTATAAAATTTGGCCTTATACTTTTTATTTTTGCTCTTGTTATTTCATATGATTCTATATTTTTTAAGTATTTATTACAATATTTTATAACATTAGTTCTATATTCATCATTTGAAAATAAATTTCTTATATCTATAGAACTAAATGTATTAAATAATTCATCCCAAAATAAATAAGATTCATAATCAAGTAATCTTAAAGTTATCTTAATTTTATCATATATTTCTTTATTAAAAACTTCTTTATTATCATTAAAAACTTTTGGATAATCTTTAAATCTTAGAAATTTTAAAAATTCATCTAAATCTAATTCTATTAAACATGCTACTTTTAAATAGTAATAAAATTTTGTGTATGGATTAATATCTACAACAGAAATATCACTGCATCCATTAAAAATTGCATTAATTGCTTGATCTGATGAAGAACCAACTGTCAACAGTGATTTATTTATTAAATTAAATTTATCTATATATCCAGATATATTTTCAGTTGTAAAAGGGTATATTAAATCAAATTCATTTTTAAAAATTCTTCCGTAGCACATATTTATTGCATCATTAAGTACTGTATCAAAATATTGCATAAGTCACCTCAAAAATTACTGATTATTATATCACTTAATTATTAATTTTGTAAGTTTTTTTTATTATTTATGTATTATAATTTTTTGTACAATATTATTAGGTTTATGATAGA
>ERZ859923.1303-NODE-1303-length-10643-cov-4.205232_pt1 | contig 10643 bp, 8 predicted proteins | sample MGYA00510116_ERZ859923 | MGnify/ENA primary metagenome ERZ859923 (study PRJEB30046, sample SAMN00715168) | human gut metagenome | study: EMG produced TPA metagenomics assembly of the A metagenome-wide association study of gut microbiota in type 2... | reverse complement strand
TATCCTGTTCAAGCCGGTTGTATATCTCTATCTTCGGCGGCTCGTGTTCATTTTGGAAAATACGAAGCGGGACGCCGATCAGGTAAGCGACCTTTGACACAAGCTCATAGGTGCTGTCTTTGTAGGCAATCTGTTCTCCGGCATATTCGATTCCATTCAACATGACTGAATTGCCCATGATCTACTCCTTTCTCGTAGGGGAGTTAAGCGGTCATTACATTGTCCGTCCACATCTCACACTGGCTCATGACAGTCTGGACAGCATCATCCATACCCTCTGGCGGATATTTGTGTTTTTTCAGCAACCTTTTGACCAGGCGGCGCATTCCAGCTCTTGCGCTCTCTTTCTTTTGCCAGTCTATTGTCTGGTTTTTGCGAAGCAAATCTGTCAGTTCTTTCGTGATAGCAATAAGCTCGTCATGCTCGTAAAAGTCCTTGATTGCTTGCGGCTTTGTGAGGGCATCATAGAAAGCAAGCTCGTCCGCTGTCAATCCGAGTTTTTCACCCTCGGCGGCAGCAGCGGCAATGTCTTTCGCCAGCTTGAGTAATTCTTGAATGACTTCCTCGTTGGTCAGCATTCCGTTCAAATAGCGGTTCATTGCGCTCTGAATGATTTCGGAGAACTTTTCAGACTTGACAATATTTGTTCGACGGTAAACAGAGACCTGTTCGGAAATCAGTTTTTTCAGGAGTTCGACTGCAAGATTCTTCTCCTTCATGTTTGCCACTTCTTCAAGAAACTTCGGATCGAACAACGAAAACTCAGTCTGGACATCGGAGAAGAGGTTGATAACACCTTCGCTCTTGATGCTGTGCTTCAAAAGCTCGTTAATGCGCTCATTTACTTCCGGAAGCGTAAACTTCTTTCCGGTACCGCCTGAAACCAAGCGCACGGTCATTGTTCTTACGGACTCGAAGAAAGCTGCCTCCATGCGAGTTTGCTCGTCTACCAAGCTGCTGCACAGCGAAAGTGCCTGCTTGAGAAGCAGGGCTTCTTTGATAAACACATTCTGTGTCTTCTCATGGTCGGGAAGCTCGTACTCTGCAACACTCTTGCCGAGTATGAAGTTCACTCCGCCGCTGATGAGCTTCGCCCTGTCGAGGTCGCTTCCGGTCATGAATTTCTCATAACTGAATCCGTGGAACAAATCTCTGCAAATAGAGAGCTTTTCAAGGAACTTCGGATATGCAGCCTTGCTTACATCTGTATCACCATAGTTCTTCTTGTCTCTGGCAGTATAGTCGTTCATTGCCTGTTTCAGTGCAGCCGCAATACCGACGTAATCGACAACCAAACCGCCTTCTTTATCTTTGAAGACACGATTGACGCGGGCGATAGCTTGCATCAGGTTGTGTCCAGCCATCGGCTTATAGACATACATCGTAGCAAGGGAGGGAACATCAAAGCCGGTCAGCCACATATCCACGACGATGGCGATTTTCAGCGGAGAGTTGTTGTCTTTGAATTTCCGCGCCATATCGTCCTTATGAGCTTTGTTGCCGATAATCTCACGCCATTCTTCGGGATCGTTATTGCCTTGCGTCATGACCACTGCAATCTTTTCCGTCCACGCTGGGCGTAGCTCAAGAATGCGCTTATAAATCTTCATTGCTATGGGACGCGAATAAGCAACGATCATCGCCTTGCCGGTTAGGATATTCTCACGGTAATTCTCGTAATGATCAAGAATGTCATTTACCAAGGAATTGATCGTCTGGTCGGCACCGAGGATTGCTTCCATCTGACCAAGTTCCTTTTTGCTCTTTTCAATGACATACGGATCGGCGTTGTCAGCCATAATGTCATACTCATTATCGATCAGATGGAGGGTGTTCTCGTCGAGTTTCAGGTGAATCACACGGCTCTCGTAGTAGACGGGTCTGGTCGCGCCATCTTCAACTGCCTGTGTCATATCATAGATGTCGATGTAATCACCGAAGACCTCTCGTGTACTGCGGTCTTTTGTGGAGATCGGTGTTCCGGTGAATCCAATGTAGGTCGCATTAGGAAGCGTGTCTCTTATAATGCGGGCAGTGCCGATAACGGTTTTCGCCTCGACTTCGCCGTTGTCCTTCTGCTTGACCACAACCTTCTCATTGAGACCATATTGCCCACGATGCGCTTCATCAGCCATCACGATAATGTTCCGACGCTCCGAAAGAGCTTCGTTGCTTTCTTCAAACTTCTGCATGGTCGTGAAGATTATGCCGTTTGCCTGTCTGTTTGCAAGCAGTTCTTTCAGATTCTTGCGGCTCTCAGCGTGCTGCGGCGTTTGCCGGAGGAAGTCCTTGCAGCGGGCGAATTGTCCGTAAAGCTGGTCGTCCAGATCGTTACGGTCGGTAATGACAACGATAGTGGGGCTTTCTAACGCTTCTTGCAGATAATGAGCATAGAAGACCATAGACAACGATTTTCCGCTGCCCTGTGTATGCCAGAAGACGCCACCCTTACCGTCCGTCACGGTTGCGTGTTTTGTAGACTCAATCGCCTTTTTGACTGCGAAATACTGATGATACCCGGCGAGTATCTTGAAAGTATTCTGTCCATCCACATTAAAGCAGATGAAGTTTTTCACGATGTCAAGGAAGCGGGTCTTCTCAAACAGTCCTACAAAGAATGTGTCAAATGATGCGTGTTGCGTATTCTCATAGCTGCCGTCTGTTGTTTTCCACTCCATAAAGCGGTCTTCGCCGGACGTGATTGTACCAGCCTTTGAAGTGGTCAAGTCGCTCATGACACATACCGCATTATAAATGAACATAGAGGGGATCTCATACATATAGTTCCGGAGCTGGCGGTATGCTGCGGAAGCATCGGTTTCTTCGCGGGACGGAGACTTCAACTCCACAATGACGAGTGGGAGACCATTGACAAAGAGAATCACATCTGGTCTTTTTTCGGAGTTCTCAATGAAAGTCCATTGATTCGCAACTGTGAACTCGTTACTGGCAGGATTTTTGAAGTCTACAAGGTAAACAAGGGTAGAGCGTTCTTCACCCTTGTCATAGTATTTTACCGGGACTCCGTTTTGGAGGTAGTCCATAAAGACCATGTTCTTCTGCAAAAGCGTTCCGGTTTCAAAGTTCTTGAGCTTATAGATTGCCTCCGTCAGAGCGTCCATAGGCAGGCTCTTGTTGATCCGCTGCAAGGAAGGTAGCAGAACATCCTCATAAAGCGGCGAGTGATAATCGCGCTCCACGTCCGGTCCATAGATATAGTTATAGCCCAGTTCTTCATTGAGAAGCTGCAAGACAGCGTTCTCGTAATTTGATTCTGTAAAATATCCTGCCATAGTTTGTCACTCCCTTTTACGCCAGACTCGCCCCGAACTGATCCAGCGTGTTTTCTGCATCTCTGTCAGTGACGGGCTTATTCATCGCTTTTTCAATTAGGTTTAGAAGGCTTTTTGCTCTGTCGATGAAATAGCCATTGAAGTCATCTGCCTTCAATTCTGCATAGTTGATAAAGTGCGATTCCACCCGTGCTTGCAACTCATTCTCGGTCAGTCCATCAACCTTCTTTAGAATTGCCCCCAGATACTCACTCGGCGCATTTCCGCCAATCGAGCGGTTGGTGGCTGGAAGAATCGGGGTCTTGTTAATGATGGAATTATACCGTTCGCGCTTGATGCCCATTTTCTCGCAATATGCTTCGGGGAATATATGGTGAATATCCGGAGACTCAAGCATACTGTTTACAATGTCAATCGTCGTGTTGTTCATAAAGTCACGACACTTCTCCTTGTAAAGAAGAGCCATTATACCTTTATATGCCGCGCTCAAGCGAGTTTGAAGGGTTAGCAGCCGCGTAGACGAAAAGACTGCGCTGTTAATCGTGTGCATTGCATTCGGACGTCCATTGACCTCTTCAACCATGTCCTCAATGTCATAGGCATAGCGGGTTTCGTTCGCACCGCCATACATCTCACCCAAAATCCCGCACCAATACCACCGAGAAAGAGATTTGATTGTGTTTGGCTCATTGCATTTGGATTTTCCGAGAACAGCGCAGATTGCCGCAAGTGGAATCAACTGCGTTGTATAGGGCAAATCTCTTTGACGGAAAACGCACTGATCCCGAAGAAGAAACTCCTTTGCGATTTTGAACCCAGACAGCACTGCATCCCGGTTCGCTATGTACGATTCATAAGGAAGTCCCAGAACATCTTTCTTTTTGCAGGAGATTGTGTTTGTCTTTCCAGACTGCTTGTTCAAATAGCTTGTATAGAGACAAACCGTTGTCAGGAAGGTAGTCTCATCAATCCCATCGAACAGGTCTGTTCTCAGCGTGTCACCGAAACCGCAAATTGTATTTCGACACTGCACCCAGTCTTTTCTCAGGTCAAAGTCTCTTGTGGCATAAGTTGCGGTAACAAGCTCAAACACCGTGAGAGGAACACCGCCAGTATTGACGTTCTCAAACACCTTGCACACTGCCTCTCGCGGCGTGGACTTGTCCAGTGTAATCACAGGCAGCTTATACCCGGAAATTGTATTCAGCACATCCGCTTGGAAACGCTTGAACTCGTCCATTGCTTCCGGCTTCATTCCGTAGTGCGTCATGTAGCCCATGAACCAGTCCATAACTGCGTTGCTGTCGAATACGATATTGACCGGAAACAGCTTGTTCTCGTATTCATATTCTCTGGTGGAGAGATCGAGCTTCACATCCCGGTCAAAGTTCTCTTTAATCTTACGGTCTTCGGGGATGGAGAGGACAGCATCAAAACGATCCTCATCATCGTCGAGGCACTTCTCCATTGAGAGATAGTAATAACGCTTAATAGCCTTGCCTTTTTCTGTTTTGGTCGAGACCGGCTCTTTAGAGGATGTTGCCTGATAAATTGAAGTAAGCCGCTGCTGACCATCGAGAATCAAATGCTCCGGCTTCACAGAAACGCCTTTTACGCCCGTAATTGTACGGTATTTGAATTGGATGTCCGGATTGCCGTATTGCAGCCGCATGATGGCACCCATAGGATAACCCTGTGATAAGCTGGCGATAATGCCTCTAATTCGGCTATCATCCCAAGTCCAGTCGCGCTGAAACTCCGGCAACTGCATTGAGCCGGACTTAACTTCCGCTAAAAGCTGACTTAGGTTTGTATCAAGAGATTGTGGTGAAATAATCACGTCTGCGCCTCCTTCATTGAGTCTTACTGATCGGACGAGCCCAGTCTGCTTTCCAAATCTGAAATATCACTGCGTATGGAAGAGATGTCCGACTCAATATCTTCGATTCTCGAAGTTAATGTTATCTGCTGAAATTGAATATCCTCGATCTGCGCGTATAAGCCACGCATTGCCAAAATTAGCTCAACCATCAGCCCCTTGTCATCAAGGGAGAGAAGGCGTTCTTTTTCAGTCTGTATCTTTTGAGCCTCCTGTTGAAGCCGCTCTTCCTCACGAGCTGCTTCTGCTGCGGCTTTCTCAAGACGAAGCCGTTCCTTTTCAAGCCGCTTTTTCTGGCGCTCGTCTTTGCTTCTTTTCAAGCTCTCCTGAACTTTATCAAACATGGTATATCCTCCATATCAGGTAAACGATAATTTAGAGCTGCAAGCTCAGGCAATTTACTCTTATATGTTCATTGAAAATGCTGATCCTGCATGGGTACAAGGGCATCTATCCGACCTTATTACCGTCAAGTATGGCAAAGATCACAAAAAACTGGCTGATGGCAGTTATCCCGTGTACGGCTCAGGTGGCATTATGCGTTATGTTGAGCGACCGCTATATGATAAGGAGTCTGTCCTTATTCCGAGGAAAGGCACTCTCAACAATGTTATGTATGTCAACCAGCCATTTTGGTCTGTTGATACCATGTTCTATACCGAGATGAGGCTCCCGAATGTCGCAAAGTTCGTCTACCACTTTGTCAAAGCGAAGAACCTTGCTTCAATGAACGCTGGATCGGCAGTTCCGAGCATGACTACGGATATTCTAAACGCAATGGAAGTTGTAATTCCTTCTACCTCGGCGCTTGCAGAGTTTGAATCATTGGTAGATCCAATGTATCGGGCTATGCAGGAGAACAATATTCAATCATCAAAGCTTTCTGAGTTACGAGACGCACTTCTTCCGAGGCTGATGTCCGGCGAGATTGATGTCTCTGACATCCAACTCTAAGCCGCTAAATTATCGTTTACCGTCTGAATAACTCTCACCAGTGGCGAGAGTTTTACAAAAGGGACTGCCACTGAATGTCGTTCTCTTACCTCGAAAGGAGACACGACAATGACAGAACAACTCATTACGGAGATACAGCGAAAAATGCTGCCGTATCTCAACAACGAACAACTCATGCACCTTCGGGATGCAATGGCTGAGACATTGGAAGGGGCAACGATCACCTATGATAGTGGCTCAATTCCAGCAGACGAAACAGATGCAGTCGAAGCATTTATCACGGCAAAGCGGATCGAAGGCTGTTCGGAGAAAACCCTGAGCTACTACCGGAAGACGATTGAGGCTCTAATTGCCGGAGTTGGAAAGGCTGTGCGACAGATCACCACAGATGATTTGCGCCGCTATCTGACAAGCTATCAAGTTCAGCGTAGGTCGAGCAAAGTGACCATAGACAACATCCGCCGGATCCTGTCCAGCTTCTTCTCATGGCTTGAAGATGAGGATTTCATTGTGAAAAGCCCGGTACGCCGGATTCACAAAGTTAAGACTGCAAAGGTGGTCAAGGACACCTACACCGATGAAGCGTTAGAACTGATGCGTGACAACTGCACAACAGCACGAGACTTGGCGATGATTGATCTTCTGGCTTCCTCTGGAATGCGTGTTGGTGAGCTGGTCACACTAAACCGCGAAGACATCAACTTCAATGAGCGCGAATGCGTTGTTATCGGCAAGGGTAATAAAGAACGATTGGTCTATTTCGACGCAAGGACGAAAATCCACCTTCAAAACTACCTTGAGGGCAGATCGGATGAAAACCCGGCCTTGTTTGTTTCCCTGAAAGCTCCCTTTGACCGGCTGATGATCGGTGGAGTGGAGACACGACTTCGGGAATTAGGAAAGCGCCTGAATATCCCGAAGGTTCACCCTCACAAGTTCAGGCGTACACTGGCTACAACTGCCATAGACAAAGGAATGCCCATAGAGCAAGTCCAGCAGCTCTTAGGGCATCAGAAAATCGACACCACCATGCACTATGCAATGGTGAAACAACAGAATGTGAAGCTGGCACATAGAAAATACATTGGATAGGATGGGATGAAAATGAGGATGACGCAACTTAAAACCATCGCAGACATACAGACTGGTCCGTTCGGAAGCCAACTCCACAAAGAAGACTACGTTGAAACCGGAACCCCTATTGTCACTGTTGAACATCTTGGGAACCGAGTATTCACCGAGCAAAATCTCCCCAGAGTTTCCGACAGCGATAAAGCGCGGTTGATTAAGTATACTCTTTCAACTGGCGATATTGTATTCAGCCGAGTTGGGTCTGTTGACCGCTGTTCCTATGTTGATAAATCACACGACGGATGGATGTTCTCGGGACGTTGCTTACGAGTCCGCCCAACTGAACTGGTTGATTCTCTGTACCTATATTATTATTTCTGTTTAGAAGAAACCAAGCAGTTTGTTCGGAATATTGCAGTAGGCGCGACCATGCCTTCTATCAATACGAAACTTCTTGGAGAGGTCGAAATCGCCTTACCGGATCTGAACAACCAGAAACGGATAGCCGCTGTTCTCTCATCACTGGATGATAAAATTGAGAACAACCAAAAGCTAAACGATAATTTAGCGGCTTAGAGCTGGACGGCAGAGACATCAATCTCGCCGGACATGAGCTTAGGCAATATAGTGTCACGAACAAGGGCAAGCTGCTCATTTTCCATACCATTGGCATAGATTTTCGAGAAAACGGTTTGGCAAACGGCATCGAACTTCTCCACCAAGTCCTCCGGTGCAATGACAATAGGCTCTGTTTCAATAAATCCATTGATGTCAAGATTTTTGATGCCTGTTGTTCCATTTTCGTAGGAAAAGAAAATGTCCCGGTCATAGAGGTACTGCCAATAGTAGTACACATACATACTGTAACCAGCACGAGGTTTAAGGGCTTTGCAGAAGTTTGTGCAAACCATTCCCTTATCATACCGAGCAAGCAAAGCGTCTGATACAGCTGCGGCGCGTCCAGTAGATTGTGTCGGGCTACCACCAGAGATTTCAACAACTATATCTCCGTCAACAAGCTGCTTAGCAGCATAGTTCTTTGGCAAGATATAGCGCGTGGGCATTTTCCCCTTATTTCCTGCACGTACTTCCGGAATATCTGCTCCCCGAATGCAGTAAACCATCTCTGTGTTGTTGCCAGAAGGAGAATCTTTGCCCCAATCTCCGCTGATAGTCTTTTCAATGAGATTGGAGAAGGTGCCTTCCTTCCATAATATAGCGTCAGGATTATCAACAAACCACTTCTTAAACAGGGCTTGAGCTTGCTGCCGTAAATTATCGTTTAGCTCTTGATTGTTCGCAATCTTTTTTTGGATTGTGGAAATAATCTCGACAACACGTTTCTGAATACTTAATTCAGGCAATACGACCTCAATCTGTTGAAAGGTCGAAGATGGTCTCGCCAATGCAGGGACGCCAACCTGTGAGGCATTGCTTAGAAGTTTATGCTGTCCTATTGGAGTGTGGAAATAATAGACAAGGTATTCGGGCAAAACCTTGTCGTTGCATCGCACCCTAAACTGAGATTGCGAAATCACATACCGGTCATATTTTGAATCTTGAGGAATAAACGCTATTTGCCCAAGCGTTCCTCTGTGTGTTATTACAATATCCCCGCGATGTGCATTTGCCTTGTTAAGAGAGTCAGCTTTTTCCCTTGTGACATAGCGGAATGTCTTTTCGGATAGAGAAAAGCCCTCAAGATTACTACCATTTAGGACAGGTACGCCACTATCCACAAAACACGAGACTTTAATATTTGATCCGAATGGACCCATCGCAATTTCATCAATTAGGTCAGCAATACGATACGTTTCATAGCCCATATCCAATCGCCCCCAAACGTTCTTTGATCTGAGCTTCAAGCTCATGAGACTTAGTGAAAAGCTCAGACAGTTCAGAAGTCAGACGCCCCATTTTCTCTTCAAACGGCTCACCGTCATCTTCCTGTTCCTCAATACCAACATAGCGTCCCGGAGTGAGAATGTAATCCTGCTTTGCAATGTCCTGTGTAGTGACAACAGCACAGAAGCCCTTTTCATCTTCGAGTGTTCCATCAACGAAGGCATTATAAGTGTCGGCGATTTTTTTGATGTCTTCATCCGTCAGTTCGCGCAGCTTCCGCGTAACCATAGTGCCGAGTTTCCGAGCGTCGATGAACAGCGTTTTGCCTTTTTGCTTCTTGTTCTTTGCAAGGAACCAGAGCGATACCGGAATCTGCGTTGTGTAGAAGAGCTGTGTCGGCATTGCGACGATACAGTCCACAAGGTCAGCGTTGATAATGTTTTTGCGGATTTCGCCTTCACCGCCGGACTGCGAGGAAAGCGAACCATTTGCAAGAACCATACCGATACGCCCATTCGGGGCGAGATGCCAGATCATGTGCTGCAACCACGCGAAGTTTGCATTTCCAGCAGGAGGCGTACCATACTGCCAACGGACATCATCAACGAGTTTATCTGCACCCCAGCCGGAGAGATTGAAGGGCGGATTTGCCATAATGAAGTCTGCCTTGAGCTGAGGGTGGCAATCGTTAAAGAACGTGTCCGCATTAAACTTGCCGAGGTCGGCTTCAATACCGCGAATGGCAAGATTCATCTGCGCCATCTTCCATGTGGTCGGGTTGGAGTCTTGACCAAAGACGGAAATCTTGTTGATGTTGCCGCCATGATTTTCGATGAACTTTGCGGACTGAACGAACATACCGCCAGAGCCGCAGCACGGGTCATAAACACGTCCATTAAACGGCTGCAACACCTCAACAAGGGTACGCACAACACAAGAGGGAGTATAAAACTCACCAGCAAGTTTGCCTTCCTGTTCGGCAAACTTTGAGAGACAATATTCGTATGTGCGACCGAGAATGTCCTTGCTGTTTCCATGCTCGATCATCTGAATGTTAGTGAAGAGATCGACCACTTCACCAAGACGCCGCTTGTCCAACTCCGGGCGGGCGAAGTTCTTAGGCAGAATATCTTTGAGGCGCTTGTTTTCTTTCTCAATACTGCGCATTGCATCATCAATCACCGTGCCAATTTCCGGCGTGTGAGCGGCAGCAGCAATCGCACTCCATCGTGCATTCTCAGGGACAAAGAAGATGTTTTCGGCAGTGTATTCGTCCTGATCCTCTTCAAATCCATCGCCTTCCTCGACCAGTTCCTTGTACTTTGCCTCGAAGCGATCAGAAATGTATTTCAAGAAAATCAATCCAAGAACGACGGACTTGTATTCGGATGCGTCGATGTTTCCGCGCAGGACGCAAGCCGCGTCCCAGATTTGTTTTTCAAAGCCGATATTGCTCGTGTTATTCTCAGCCATTTCAGCAACCTCCAAAGTTATAGTTTCACACTTACTATTTTACAAAAAGAGCTGTACGAAAAACCGGACTTAATTCTTGTCCGTTCGCACAGCCTCACATATATCTCCGATGTCACAGTTCAAGTAAT
>ERZ859923.1297-NODE-1297-length-10697-cov-3.101861_pt1 | contig 10697 bp, 12 predicted proteins | sample MGYA00510116_ERZ859923 | MGnify/ENA primary metagenome ERZ859923 (study PRJEB30046, sample SAMN00715168) | human gut metagenome | study: EMG produced TPA metagenomics assembly of the A metagenome-wide association study of gut microbiota in type 2... | reverse complement strand
CGCCACACCGACACACAAAATAAATTGTTTCACGTGGAACACAATGTTAAATAATCATAAAAGAATAATTTAACACAAAATAACACGCCAACCGCTTGCGTATCGAAATAATTGCGTACATTTGCACCGTGTTAAACAATTAAATACTTATCAAAATGAAAACAACAGATTTAATTTACGAAAATCAAAAAGTGTTGAAAGCCATGCAAAATTTGGTGCTGCAAAGTAAGAAACACATTGAGTTTTTGGCTGCAAATGCGCCCGAAATTCGTACCAACTTGGAAAGCGTTGCCGAAAGTATGCAGACGCTTGCCGATATGTTGGAAAATCAAATCGTATTTAACCGTGATACACGCATCAAGTTTGCGAAAGAGTGCGTCTGCAAGAATCAAGCTTATGACTTTATAGCGGCTGAAAAACTTATCGGGCGTTTCAAAACCTTTTGCGAATGTTACCCCACAAACTTGTACATCGGTTTAACGGGTGTTGAAACATTGCAGGACAAATAACAATCAGCAAGCAAAAGAAAAGGCGGTAACAATCAAGTTGCCGCCTTTTCTTTTGCACTTATTCGGGTTACTCAATATAAACGCCGTCAGATAAAGCCGTGTATATCATTTCTTGCTCTTCTGCAAGCATTTCGGCGGTGTGTATGGGTGTAACATCATCGAACACGTTAAACCCTCTGAAATCGCCTAAAATGCCCGTTTGTCGGTCGGTGTTTCGCCCGTTGCTTGCGCTCTCGTACCACTTGCAGTAAATGTAAGGTTCTAACCCGTAATATAACATTTCGTTCCAATCATCGCCGCCAACGGTTTTAACTTGGGTGCTTGGTGAAAGGTATATTATTTCGCTGCTCGGTTCGGTTTCCTCAACTTGAAATACAACGCCGTCACAACTCAAAAGTGCAACCCCGTTGCCCGTTACCACGTTTATAACGTACTGCAAAGCTATCGTTTTGCCTGCATAATCATTATTGAGGTTTACAAAGCCTGCAAACGGCAAAAAGATTTGTATTTCGCTTTCGTAGTCGGTGTTGTCCTCATTGTGCGCTGGTACTACCGCCGTGCCGAAATCAAGCGTTATTTTGTCTTGCGCTGGTTGCTGGCACGAAACGCCCGTATTAAAGTTGCCGCATCGTATTACATCAGTGCTAAACGGCGTTATATCCGTGTAAATTCTTTTGATACGGTTAACATACTCGCCCAAATCCACATATTCGCCGCCGTCCGTGAAATAACGCTTTGCGGCAAATTCTTTCAGATTATCAAGCGTTACAAGATACACGTTAATAGAGCCGTATTGTTTGCCCACTACCTCAACGGGAAAACACTCGCCCACTATATTAACCCGACTATATTTGCTGCTATTTGCAAGCTGGTACGAAATTGTAGCCTTTTTCTTGTCGCTCGAAATCGTAAACGGGGTTTTAGTTTCCCGTCCGCCTGCCCGTGCCGTAACGCTTAAATAGGTCGTTTCGTCCGTGTGAAATTCCGTGTTTGGGTTCGCATCAAGTTCCACCGTTATAAGGCTGTCAAAATCCACATAATCGGGCAACGGTTCTTTGCTCGTGCAATTCGTTAACGACTTTTTAAGCGGCAAAGTACGTATATATGTGCCCGTAACAGTAACCGAATAATCGCCGCCCAACTCAGTAATAACGGCGGTTGCCGTTACTCGTGTTGACGTGGTTTCTACCTGCATATCTTGCGTTATCGGCTCGCCGCCCGTGTTGGTGTAATGCACTTGCGGTTTATCAAGTCTTGCACTAATATAAGACGGGGTTTTTACGGTTATGGTGAGAGTTTTACCGTCCCACTCGTGGTTTTCCTCTGTGCCGGCTATGTTGTTAGTAACCGTTGGCGTAATGGTTTCGGGTATCTCCACTACATCGCCACTAATAACAACGGGCGTGTTAACATCTAAGTCGGTTATGTTGTTTGTTACGGTCGGCTCGGTGTCATTTTCGTTGCCTTTTAATGTTACCATAATAATGCCGCCCGTTTCATTCAGTAAGCCCGTATTTGCAAACGGCACTTTATCGAAATTCGGGGTGCGCTTGTAAACCGTTTCACGGTTTGAAATATACGGGTCGGGGTTGTCGCTTTCAGATACACGCCCCGTTGCCTCCAAAATCTCGCTTTCGTAGGTTTTAAGCACGTCCACACGCAACGTAAGTTCGTAGGCGTTGTTTCCCTCAAAACTTACCCTATCCACGAAATAATAACGCCCCAAACTTGGTATGTAGCAATAATTGAAAGTCGGTCGGGGTTGCTTTCGTAGTGTAACGGTCGGGCGCAACACATCGAAAGTTTGCCGCAAATCTCCCTCAATCGCCGTAAAGTCGCCCAACTGCTTGTTTACCGTGTTCGGGTGTCCGTTGTATGAATAAAAGTTTATCGTTGTCATATCTGCAAAGAAAAAAGGCGGTGCGGTGCGCTTTCACCTGCACCCACACCGCCAAAGTTAAACAATCTAATACCTATTGAGTTACTCAATAAAGAATACTACAAAGTTTTCGTTTGTATCGTTGAAATACCCTGCATCAAACTTGTAATAGTTGTTGAAAAACTCTGCCTTTGCGTTGTAATTGGTCGTTACCCGTCTGTCAAGATTGCAAACGCCCAACGCATCACGGTCGAACATCACGCCCAACACGCCCGAAATTTCAACTGCTTTGCCGCCGCTTTCCTTGATATTAATGTTACCCGTGCTGGCAAACTCGTAGTTCTTGCCGCTGCCCTGCCAAAAAGGTACGGTTTCGGCTTGCGGCAAAAGTACATCGCCACGGTTAAACGTGTCGGAATAAAGATAGGTTTGCGCTGCCTTTGCAAAGTCTGACAAAAGTACAACGTGTAACATATCTTTCGGGGTAAAGCGTTCCTTTTTACCCACATTGAACACGGTCGAAATGCTTTGCAGACGGTCGGCATACGTGCCCATAACGTAAGACGCAAAGCGGATAAAATCGGGGTCGGTTATCGCCTTTGCCGCTGTAAGCGGTGTTTCTGCCCCTGTCTTGTCGTTGTACAACTTCAAAAGGTTTACGCATCTTGAAGTGCTTGCGCTGGAAAGGTCTGCCCCTGTCATATCACCTGCCGCAGTTGCTCCAAACGCTTGTGCATCAGCTAACACGGTTTCCGCAATCATATTGTTAATTGTGCGCATAATCAAAGCGTCTGCCTTGATAGTCATTGACTTTTCAACGGCTGCATAAATCATCGAAATAAAGCCGTTAAGTTGTGCGGCGTTGCTGAAACTTTCCTTAACCTGCCTTTCGGTGATTGATACGGGCACTTCAAACGTAACCTTTGAGTTGAAAAACTTTGCGGTAACGGTCGGTTTGTGGAAAACATCTTGGTCATAACTCTGTCCGTCTTTCAAGTTCCACGTATCGTTTTCCTCGGCTTCGGGTACATCGGCACTAATTTTTTCCAACACGCTGCCAAATTCCCACGCATCCATAAGCACAGACGGCACTTTGCCCGCATAAGGTCGGTTTATGAAAATCACCTTGCCGATATGGTTTACAAGTGATTTAACGTAATTATCTACCGCATTTTGGTTAAACACTTCCGTGCCTAAATCCACAATACCTGTCAAATCCTCTGCAACAATATCGGTTTTACCCAATACTTCGCTTGATACGCTGTTAATAAGCTTGTGAATCTGTTTTACTTCCATATTGCTAAAATTAAAATTAGTTATTCGTAAATACTCGTTGTTATCTCTCTTACAAGTGCAAAGATAATGTTTTTTCTCCAATTATCACGCCTTAACTGCAATTCTTTTGCAATTTCGGTTGAAATTGATTTGCTTGCGCCCGTTCCTTTGCTCGTTTCGGTCGTTTTGCGGCTCTCTGTGAGGTTTCTTTCATCGTTGGCGGTCTTTCGGTCGCTGTCTGAAAAATCCGTGTCGTTAAACGCCTTGTTTGCTCCCGTTTCGGTGTTGTCGGTGCTTTCCTGCAAAGTTACGGTTTCCGTCCGTTCAATTTGCCCCGTGACGGGTGTCAGTACATCGTAATCGGCTAACATCGCCGCCGCTTCACGTTCCCAGCCTTGCACGTTTACCGCAATCACCGCCGAAACAACCTCGCTTGCGTTGTCGCTGGTTATGCTGCTTACAACGGTTTTGCCGCCGTACATCAGTAAGGCGTAAGCGTCTAACTTGGTCGGGTCGGTATCGCCGAAAATAGCGGCGTACTCGGTCGGGTATTCAGTTTTGAAAACGGTTGCGAATATCCCGTTACCCGTTGTAAATAGTTCGCTGTATTTCATCGCTTATCGTCTTTGTTTTCTTCTGTTTCTTCTGTTTCCTCTGTTTCCTCTGTTTCGGTATCGTTACCGTCCGTTTCCGTTTCAGTTTCTTTCGTTTCTTCTGTTTCCTCTGTTTCGGTATCGTTCCCGTCTGTTTCCTCTGTCGGGTCGGGTTCGTCTGTCGGGTCGGGGTTTTCCTTTTCCATTTCCAAATCAGCCGCCAAAGCGTTGTAATTATCACGTTCCAAACCCCAACTACTTGCCAACTTAACCGAAATTTCGGTGTTAAACATTTTATTAATCTTTTCAACTGCATTTTGTCGTTCTTTTAACATATTATCCACATACGGCAAAAGTACATCTACATTCATGCTAACCTCGCCCAAATTAAGGCGTTCACGTTTCATGTTGTAGTTTGCATTTAACCCCAATTCGTTGTACATACTCGCTTTGTAATACTGTATTAATTCAATAAGTTGCGTAATGTACACGCTGTTTGTGGTCGGTGCGGTCTGCATATTTACGCCTTTGAAAAAAGCGTTTTCCCCGATAATTGAAAACTCGCCGTCTTGTATCTTGCACAAAAACTCATCGGCACTCTGTTTCGTTTTATCATCGCTGGCACTTATCAGCATAGTAATACGGGTTAACACGCTGGCGGTGTTCAACGAAATAAGCCCGTCAGTATATAAAACCGCATAACGCCCAATCAGCGGCAAAAGGCTCTCGCCGTTGGTGTCGTTCTCAATCAAAACCCCGTCTTTTTGTATATCGTAGGTTTTGTTTAACTGTAAAGCAGGGTTCGCCACGGTGTAAAGCGTTGCCCGTCCGTAAACGTCAGGTGTACCGCCTTTGCCGCCGCTCAATGCGTACAAAACGCCGTCAACTTTCGTAACAAAGGCGTTGCCCGTTGTCTGCAAAAGCCGCTCCAAATCTTTTTGCGGTATGCTTTCAGGCAAACCCACGTACTCAAACATACTTTGTGTTTTCGCCAAAGTGTTCGCCATAAATTCGGTTACGGCGGTATCTTTGTCTTTAATCTGTTTTTGATACAGACTGTAAATGTTATCTTTCCTTTTCATTTGTCAAAATCTTAATAAGCGTTGTAAGTTCGGCTAACACTTTCGTGTTTTCGTTAATAGTGTCTTTTAGATGGTCGGTTTCCTCTTTGTGCGCTTCACGCTGTTTCACCATGTACCAAAACAACGCCCCACACATCACAATCGGAAAACCCAAACTTGAAACAATCTGAATAATAGTATTTGCGTCCATAAAATAAAAATTTTAAGTTCTATTGCAAAGGTAGTGTTTTTATTTTATATTACGTGCGTGCTGGCACGAAATTTGTACCAACACGCCGAAACATCAACGCAAAGTGACTATATTTGTCTTTGCGCTCGTAATTAAATAGTTGCGCACAATCTCGCCAATTTCGTTATCTTGATAGAAAACTTTGTCTATCGCAAAAAACCTCGCTACTTGTTGCTCCAAATAACTCGCCGTGCTTAATAACTTGCGTTTGTAGTTCGGTTTGCCGTTCATTTCCAAAGAATAAATCAGGCTGTTTCCCTCATCTTTTATCGGGGTTGTCTTGGCGTGTATGTACGTGAAACATTCGTTGCCTACTTGTATAATGTTCCCTTGTAACACTACATCGTTAAATTTGATATAGTACACAAACAACACATCTTGCGGTTTGTACTTGCAAGGCAAATGCGGATATACTGCAAGTTCCCATTTGCCGCCCGTTATCATCTGCAAGTTTTGATTATCGAAACAAAAATACTTGTTGCTGGCTTTGTGTTGTACTATCGTGCTGCAATACTCAACCGCCACGACTGCGCCGTGTTCGCCAAATCTGTAAATATCTATCGTTCCCTGCTCCATAAACGGCACTTGCTTCAAACCCATTTCAGTAAAGTACGGGCAAAACTTGTTTACCGTGTTGCCCAACATAAAAACCTTAACATCGTTGCGCTGGCGTATTATCGTACTCAAAAGGTTCATAAACAACATAAACTCATCGGGCAAATAATACCGCCGTGTCAGAAACTCGTCAAAGACTATCGTTGTGACATTCGGGTAATTGCTGCTTTTTTCGTGTTCTTGCTCTGAAAGGCAAAACCCGTAACAAAACGGGGTCGAGTCGGGTGTCCGCTTGTTTTTCTCTGCATCGTAGTAAGATAAAAACCATTTGTTCGACATATAGAAAACTTCGTTAAATTTGCCCTCTGTCAGTTCCTCAATAAGCCCGTTTGCCACGTGGTTTGCAAACAGACTTTCGGCACGTTTGCCCCTCAAATCCTCACGCCAACGGCGTATATACGCCATTTGTTTGCCCGTCTTTATATAGTTTTCCAAACCATATTTTAAGGCTGCATAAGTCTTGCCGTTGGAACGCTCGCCAAATATCACGTTATAATCGGCGTTCTTGCTTAAAATCGCTTTCAAGTCGTAAAATTTCGGCTTGTCTGTCTTTGTCTTTCTTGTTGTCATAATCTTGTTATTTTAGTCCTTAAATTTGATACCTCGCAAATAATTCAGATACATAACCGAAAGGGAAAGGCTATACCCCGTTGGCTCTAAATGTACGCCCGTGCGCTCGTTGTAGTGCGCCGTGCTGCCTTTGTAGTCGGTTATCTCGCCTTGTATCTCGTAGTCAATGTATGTATGTATGTTCTTGCCCGTTGCTTGCGGCGGTATATCCAAATAATTGGTAAACGCATCGAATATCCCGTTTTCGCCGTACTTTTCAATAAGATACGGTATTGCGGCTTTCTTGTTTACGCCCGAAACGGTTAAACTGAAATCGTATGCCTGTCCACCTGCTTTGAGTGCGTTCGGTTCTTGCACCATGTAGCGTTTTGCGCCCAAAGTCTTAAACCTTGTATATGTGCCTTCAAAATCCCACACGCCCAAAGTCTTTGTTATGCCTTTTATCGTTTGCGGCTCGCAAAGCGAAAACGGCAAACCGTGATATTTGCAGGCGGCACGCAATTTCATTTGCACCTGCATATTATACGCCTTGAAATACGCTTCATGCGCCTTGCCGTTCATTATCTTAATGCTGTCGGTGTCGCTGTAAATGTAATCGTCTTTCGCTTCGTGTATGCCCGTGAAAAGGTTGCGCCGTGCGTATGCGGTTACAAAGATACCCCACGGGTAAAACAAGAAACGGTTTTTGCTGGTGTTGTACTTGTATAAAAGTTCTTGTTTTTGTTCGGCTGTCATTGAGTTAATATCCCATTCGCCGTTATATGTAAACTCATCACGCAAAGGGTTGGTAACACTCATACCGTAACAACTGTTTAACATTTCCTTGCTGTTTAGATATTCAACTTCTTTGCCCTCAACGCCTTTTAATTTCGTCTTGCTTTCGTACAAATGCAGGATAGATTTTACAAACGGTGTCGGCAAATAGTCTTTCTTGTAACAATACATTTCACCCACTCGCATACTTTCCCACGAATAAAAGTTTTTGATTATATGAAAGTCCACGTCTGTAATTGTCAGAGCAATTTTTGCAGCCGCCACAATACGCCCGTTATTCTCGCACGGGTTTTCTTTTACGAAACATTTGCTTGCGCTTATCGGGTTGTCTTGCGTTTCGCTGGCAAATATGTTGGTAAACTCAATATCGAACACGCAACAATACTTTGATATTAAAAACTCAAATTGCGCCATATTTTTAACCGTTATCGCAACGCCTTGCGACATCGGGTATTTTTCCGCTATCATCACATACGGGTAACTGCTTGTAAAGTCGTAACTATCCACGTTATACATTATTTCGTCTGTATATTCGGCGTTTGCGTGTGTGAAACCGCCTGCAAACGCACGTTGCAGCATATTAAATTCATTCATACCCGTAATTTGTAGTTCCTGCATCAAATTAACGTAATCCCAATTTGGTACGGTCTTTCCTGCATCGGTCTTTTCACGCAAACAATGCGCACGGCAATACTTGCGTACAAACCCCGTCTTTGTTATCGGTATGTGCGTTATCCCCTTGCTTTCCTCTATACGTTCCTGTATATAGCACATAACTACTTTAATATCGTTTATGCAGTAGTGTATTTCCGCATCAGTCAGAGGCGTTTCGGCGTGTCTTATTTGCTGGTAGTCCAAATCGCCGACGGCTTTCGCACACTTGTATTTCATAAGTTGCTCGCCTAACTTTGCAAGGGAATAACCCGAAAGCAAATAACTGCATCTAAACTCAATGTTGCCCGTTGTTATCGCATAAATCGGTTTGCGCAAATCAATACTGAAAACCCGTTGCCACTCAAACCACTTGCGCAAAAATTGAAATTCGTATGAAAGGTTATGCACATACACAATAAGGTGCAATTTGTCGGATAACTGCAAAACCTCGCTTACGGTCTGCATCATCGTGACAAACTCGCCCCACGTGCCCCCCATTATCGTATATCCATTTATGCCAAACTGCCAAACGTACATTATTGCGGCTTTCTCTAATTTCGCCTTGCGTCCGGTGCTGTCCTGCATACGCTGCATTTGCTCGTATGTGTACGCCCGTCCGTCCGTATCACGGTAAAAACTTGTTGTTTCAATATCAAACGCACACGGTATGTTGTAAAACCTTTCGCCCTTGCTGTTTCCGATAATGTTTTTTTCATTTACGGCGGCTTTCAGTATTTCGGTTATTTCGGTCGGGCTGTTTATTCTTTCTTGTAACTCAAAAGGTATTTTTTTCATAACCCGAATTTATTAAAACCTTGTAGTATTCGGTCTATATCATCAATTTTGTTTACCGCTTCATTTGTGGCTCTCTCTATTTCGTCATCAATCGCCCGTGATATGCTTTGCGCTTCACCCTCAATTTGGGTGCTTATATCGCTTGCGCTTTGCTCCATTTCGCCCGTGAAATCCTTGTACCGCATCAAATACCGTTCCACGAAATCACTATCTGAAACGCTGTTTAACTTGCCTTGCAGGTTTCTCGCCATAAGGTTGTACTCATCGGGCGTTAAATCGTACATACGTTGCAGGTGTTGCCCGTACTGTCTGACACCTTGCGCCGTACTGGTTGGCTGGCGTAAAAACGAAATCGCCTTGCCGTACTCAACTTTTAAGGCGTTCCAATCGTGCTTCATTGAAAACTTTGTGTACCCCTCTATATCACCCTTGTTTAACGCTTGTACGGCTGGCGAAAGTTGTCCGCTTTGCTCTATATTCTGAATACGGCGGTTTGCCATTTGGAAAACACGTGCAATCTCTTTTCGCATTTCGGGGCTGCTTTCAACGGCTTGCAAAATCTCTCTCTTTAATTTTAGCCTGCTTGTTTTCGCATATACAGACGGCGAAAAGTAAACTTTGATTTTTACCATAATGCTGTTATATTAAATAGGGGTGCAATCGCTTACACCCCTACAAAGTTAAACATAACTTTTCAAACTCTTACAAGTCCACAAACGAAATAGAGTAACACTTCTTGCCGTGGCTCTCGTACTCGTAAATAGTGTACCCGGCTTTGCCGTCTTTGATAGTTTGTACTGCCTCATCATCGGAAAGTATTTCACGTACCGTTTCAGCGGTGTGGCTTGGTAGGTTCACCAACCGTTTGTTTTCCTCATCAATAATTACGGGGCTGTCGCCTAATTGCGACTTATGTACGTAAAGCCCATTGATTTTGTGTACCACATCTTTGCCGCCCTCGCTTTCGCTGTTAAAAATATCGGCTAACTTGGTGTACTGAAAATCGGTTGTGTCAATTCCGAACGTAGTCTTGTTAAATTTACTTGCAAAACTTTTCATTGTAGTAATCTTTTAATTGTTAAACTTGTTGTTAATTGTTATTCGGCTGTCTGTCCTTGCGGTTCACCGTCAAACGGCAAATTCGGTTCGGGGTTGTCTTGCGGCTTCAAGTCCATAAGCCACGCACGAAAGCGGTTTATTTTCATAACCGCACGTTGGTTGCGGCAAACTTCATTACACGCCATAAGGCTACCCAACGCCGACAAAGCGGCAAAACTAAACTCGTCAAATGCGTTTCTTTTTTCTTCGTTCATTGTAGTAAACTTTTAATTGTTAAACATAGGGTTATTTGCTCTTTGGAAACTTAACCGTACCGCCGTGGTATATGTACGTTGTATCGGTTGTTATTATCACTGCTTTGCCGCTGCTTGCGCTTTCACGTTGTACGCTGCAACCCTGCAAAATTGCAGATAGAAACAACATCGCACCGCAAACGGCAAAAATCATTACACACATTGCAACCTCTTTAATTGCTTGTTTCGGTTGCTCTCTGAAATGCTGTATTAACTCTTTCATATTTCAACTTGTTTAAGTAACACGTTGCAAAGATACAACTTTTTTCTAAAATACAAGCATGAGCGCACAAATTATTTTCGTTTTAACTTTTATTAACTCTTGGTGTTGTGTTCCACGTGAAACAATTTATTTTGTGTGTCGGTGTGG
>ERZ859923.1291-NODE-1291-length-10721-cov-2.747234_pt1 | contig 10721 bp, 11 predicted proteins | sample MGYA00510116_ERZ859923 | MGnify/ENA primary metagenome ERZ859923 (study PRJEB30046, sample SAMN00715168) | human gut metagenome | study: EMG produced TPA metagenomics assembly of the A metagenome-wide association study of gut microbiota in type 2... | reverse complement strand
GTATAATTTCATTTTTTCTTATTTTTTTTGAAAATTCATGAATTTATTCGAATAATAACTTTTAATTCATTATATATATTATCGACTTCATCTTTATTACCCTCAATTGCAACTACATTCATTACAGGTTCTGTATACTTATCTATTTCAAAAATGACATTATTATTTATATATACATAACGTTTTCTTACCAGTTTTTTTGTTTCATTTAATTCTAAAATTTCTAATAACGATTTAACAAACTCTCTATTTTTATCATCAATTAATAAATCTTTTGATTCTCTACTTACTTTTAAAACACTATCACTTAAGTTATCATCTTTAAAATTTAATATTTCAACTTCACTATTTTTATAAATATTTTTAGTGATTCTTGCCATAACTTTACCACCATTTTTATAAAGTGTTCTAGTTTGTTCATATTCTTCCTTTAATACATAATTATTACTTATACAATAATCAATAAAGGGAGCTATATCATTCACCTTAAAACTATATTCATATTCTTTATTCATTTTCTTTTTTCCTTTCCTAATACTGAATTAACATAATTGAATTGCATAAACAATTGGTATTCAATAAAATTTTATGACTATTAAAACAATTAATAAAATAATTTTTTCTAATTTTATTAACTAAATATAGTGTATCATTTATTTATTAGAAAGTCTTTAGTTTTAAAATAAATTTACCTATAAATTTTTTTATAAAAAAAAGTGCTAGATAAAATACATATATTCTATATTTTTATATAAAAAAACTTAAGAATTTAGTTTTTCTCTTAAGTCTTTTAATATTTCGTTACACATATCAATCTCTTTTTTATCTTCAATTGGATATAAAATGTAATCATTATCATTATTTACTATATAATTTGATACAAATATTTCTAACTTACCATCTGTATTTCTTTTATTATTTGTATAAACAAGATATTTTTTAGATGTCGTTTTTGAAATAAATTGCATAAGCACTTCATTAAATTTATATTTTATCTTGTTTTAGCAGTATACTCAAGATCACCAATAGTTTCATCAATTGTACAATATTTACTATCTACAACATAACAATCAAACATACGTCTATCGTAATCTGTTCCTAAATTTTCACGAATATAATCAATACCTAATTTTTCTATAGCCTCGGATTTATATGCATATTCACAAATTCCAATACTAGTTTTTCCTGAAAAGCAATCTTCCATTTCTTCAACATTATAGTAAAGATCTTTCCAATCATTCTCATTCTTCATCTTTGTTTTAATTATGTACCTATAATATGTAGGAGTCTCGGGAACCACACATCTATCGCATATAAAGGAAATTTGGATATCCCCAAAATTATATATTTGATTATCACCAAAACGATCTTCTTGTCCAATATTTCTTAACCATTTTAAACGTTTTTCTACTAGAAAAATCAAATATTTATTTTCTTTAAATGCATTTAAAAGATATTCTTTAAAAATTTTAAGTGATTTATAATTACCGCTAAGCATATAATATATTCTTTTTAAATCATCATTTGTAATATTATCAGAAAAATACACTATTTCAGATTTAGCATTTTTTTTAAGTAAATATCTACTTTCTTTTTCAGTATTAATAGCTAAATATATATCGTCTCCTAGGGTATGAAGATAAGGAATAACCCCATTTTCACTACGAGTATTACATACATTCTTTGTATAATTAAATAATTTATCACATTTAGATGCATCTATTCGATTTCCATTTTTATCAAAATACTTAGCATATTCTTGACGTTTTTGTTTTTCTGCTATTCTAACATAATGTTCAACACCTTCAGTTCCAACAAATATATAATTTATATTTGATGAATTATTTTTTATTTCATTAAATATATTTTCTTCTCGTTCAATTTCTTCCTGACGATGGCGTTCTTTTTCCTCTTTTTTGCAAAGCTCGATTTCTTCTTCAGTTAAAATATCAGGTAATTTTATATCATCTACTATATTATATATAGCCTTAAATGATGAAATTATATCTTTATATGCCTTTAATTTTCTTATTTTTTTATTCTTTAATTTTTCAAACATAAATATCCTCCTTTAAATTTATGGCGTATATTATAACATATTTTCCGATTTTGTCAAATTCATAAAAAAAGTTCTTTTATGCAGAGGTTATTATATTTATATATTAATATATTTGTTATGCAATAATGATTCTCATTATATATAAAGGAAGATTAAAATTATACAAAAAAAGATTCAGAATTTTTTTCTAAATCTTTGTTTTACCTTGACCTTCCTTTTGTTTCATTAGTCATTTGATAATTATATATTCTTTCAAGTTGTTCATTATCTATATGAATTACTTTACCACCTTTAGGATTAATTCTTTTACCACCAAAAACTATCCATATTGCATCAAGTGGCATATCTGGCATTGAAGCTTCACCATCAGTAAAAATTATTTTATTTTCAACTCGTCCTGAAAAGGCACCAACAGCTACATCAAAGTTAGTTCCTCCTCCACCTTCAAATCGCATATTTTCTATGTCTTCTTCAGTTCTTATCTCATGAAATCCATAGAACTTTGTATCAAAACAACCAACCTTTAATCTTGAATGTTGTAATATATTCTTGCATTCTCTTAAAAAATTTTTAAGTAATGTTTCATTAATTGAACCACTTGTATCCAAAACTATTTCAGTTTCTGACATTGATTGTATTGGTTGTTCTTCTAAATTTGCACTTATTACACCATCCTCTATAGTGGCATTCTTATAAGACCAATCAACATCATATTTAATTACATCTCTTAACACATATCTCCAATCAATTAAAGGTTTTGCTCGACCTATATCAGTTATATTTCTTATATCCATATTTGTTGAAGAACCTGGGCCCATTGCTTGTTGAGATAATGCTTTCTTTAATTCTTCTAATTCTTTTTTCTTTTCTTCTAGATTTTTCTTAAACGCTTCCTTTTCTCCAAGTTGTTCAATTTCTTCTTGTTTCTTTTTAATTTCACTTTGTTGTTGAGATTTTTTCTGTTTATTTTTATTAAATATTTTATCCAATAAACTTTCTTTTTTGTCTTTTCTTGCTTGTTCTTCCTTATGTTTTTTTATTGCATCTTCCCACATACTATGTGTATCATGACCAGCATCTTGTTTTTCATCTTGCGACGACGAATCCCCACTTCCTGAAGAACTATCATTCTTCTTTTCTTGTGATTCAGAATCTGATGAAGAACCTCCATCTCTTTGGCTACAATTTTGTTGTTTTTCTTGTTTTTCACTGGCAGAGCCATTTGAACTTCCATTCCCTAGAGTATCTTCTTGACCACTTTGGTTTTGTTGTGACTGTCCTTGATGACCTTGTTGTCCATTTTGTTGTTGAGATTGCTTTTCTTGACTTTGTTGCTGTTGTTGTTTTTCATGTAATAATTTTTCATATAATTGTTCAGCATCATAGTTGATAGCATCTGCCATATCAACTCCACCTTCAACTATTTTTAAACCATCTCTTTTTAAGAAAGCATTTATTACAGCATCTGTTGCTATATTCCATATTGCTGTATCTTTACCTTCACTTCTTAAAATATGATTAAAAGCAATGTGGCATATTTCGTGTGCAAATATAAATGTTTGTTCATCAATACTTAGTTTTTCTAAAGACTCTGGATTATAATGTACTACTTTACCATCAGTCTCTGCTTTTGGAATATTCGTATTTGCCCTATAATCTACATTAGCTACTACACTTCCAAAAAAAGGATATTTTACAAGCATTTTCCTTTTTATCGATTCAATATCAAAGCTCATAAAACTATCCTTTTATATGTGCAACTAATGAATATATTTCTTCATTAATCGTATTTTCATTTATTTCTTTTGCAGTAACAACAATTACAGTATTTTTTGGAAGTTCAAATGTAGATACTTGTCTATATTTTAATATTTCTACAAACTTTGTTTGTTCTATTGGGGGAATACTATCTATTTTATCAATAACTAATATAGTTGGTGTATTAGAATTTTTAACTTTATTTAACCATTCAGGAGAAACAAATTCTATATTGTCATAATGACCATTAAGTTCTGATATTCCTAGGTTAGCAGATAATACAACGCTATTAGGAATATTATTTCCGTCTATAAAATCCACTAATATTGGAGCTATATTACTTTTAATATAACTCATTAATAATTCTCTTTTTGCATCGTTCATTATACTCTTCTACCTCCTTTTGACATTTCAGCAAGTTTTGCTTCTGCAAGTCTTTCCAATTTGCTTTCATCGCCATGTGTCCATAGTGAATCAAAAATTGCTCCAAATTCTGCTCCTAATCCTGCAACAAAACTTCTTACTTTTTCTAAGTTGTTATCATCAACTTGTGATAATCCCATAGTTGTTGCATATCTTTCTGCTGTATTTAATGCTTGTATGTCTCTTTGGGTATAATTTCCATTTATTACATCTTCTAATGTTATTACTTGTTGATTACAAAACTCAACAAATTCTCTTGTTATATGCTCTCCTACTAACGCTCTTAACATTTCAGGTTGTCCAGTTGCATATAACATTTTTGATGCCATTTCCCATTTTCTTGGGTCTGCATTTGGTTTTTCTCCGTCATATTTACTTCGGAGTGTTTCACCTTTTTTATAAGCAATATATGAATAAATAGCAGGATGTATATTATGTTCACTTGCCCATTTTAACCAACTTTCAGTAGTTGTTTTAATATAAACATGAGCAAATCTATTAAATAATGGTTCTGCTAATTGATTTGCAGCTAAACTATCTTTCATATCATTACCGGCTGCAACTATTCTTGCATTGTCTGGTAATTTCCAAATACCATTAACTTCTCTATCTAAAACTATATTAAATGCTATACCTTGAATACTTGGTAGTGCATTTGTAATTTCATCTAAAAATACAATATGAAATCTGTCTGGTTCTTTTTCACATTTTTCTTCTAACTTTTTAAGCCAACTTGGTTTAACATCTATCATTTCTCCAGTTTCAGAATTATATACACTTTTACCATTTAACCTTTCTGGTGTTGCATTTCTTAGATAAATTATTTCACAAGTAGGATCTATTTGTTTTACTCTTGCAGATTTACCCTCTGATGAAGGACCATGCAAGAATACTGCTACACCACTTTCTATTGCTCCTCTTATGATTTCTTCTTCACTTACTTGTCCAAATTTTAAACCATAAGGGTTTCTTCTTCCAGCTTGTTTTTGTTTTTCTTCAAACCTTTCTTTTTCTTCTGATGTCATATTTTGAACACGAGTAAATGTTACAGGTTGAGTTAAATCTCGAAGCATATATCTATCAAGATATTCTTTCATTTCTGTTTTAGCAAAATCACCTGTATAATAATGATTTTTATCAAGAAATCTTATTCCAGAAACCAATCCTTTTTTTGAAATTAAAATTCCTGTTCTATCATCTATCAACCATTTAACCGGTGATACTTCTACCCAAACGTAATCACCATTTCTATATTCAACACCATTTGAAAGTTTGAATTTATTGCTACCAAAATCAGAGTTAGCTTTTATACGAATATATTCATTTCCTTGATATTCGTATTCTTCATAGGTTACAGGTTTAAATCCTGTATCGTAGTCATCATATTTTACAGAATCAAATGTGTAGCCTCTTCCCGTTTTATTCATTCCTCTATTATATTCTGACTCTAGTATATTTTGCATTCTTGAATCAGCAGCATTTTGAGGATATTCTCCATACTCTACTTCTTCTGTTCCATTGTATCCTCTCACTCTGCTTGGGGAGATTTGGGAGAAGATTACAGAAGATTGTAAAGCTGGGCGAACAGCACTATTGCGTTGATACCTATGCTTGGTGCTCCTATTACCAGTCAAATTGACCTCGCAGACATTATCAACGCCATCACTAGATCTAGTCCAAAAACGACTAGTTCTACCAGTTAAAGATCTATCTTCATCTATATTATAATCAGTATCTTCACATAAATAACTACCTGTTAAAACACATAAATCTGTGATTGCAGCTTTTGTTCCATACTTTCTTATTACTTCTAATTGAGATTCTTTATTATTACCCCAAATTTGTCCTTCCGACAATAAAGTTAAACCTTGACTATTCATTTTAATCATCACCACAGTTATATTTTACCATATAATTTCATTTTTTCTTATTTTTTTTGAAAATTCATAAATTTATTCGAATGATATTTTAAATACACCAATAAAAACACTGATAGTCAAATTCATAAAAAGTGCATTACGCACTTATTTTATAAACATTCCATCACCAAAACTAAAAAATCTATATTCTTTAGCTATTGCTTCTTTATAAGCATTCATTATATTATCTTTACCAGCTAAGGCACTAACTAACATAACAAGTGTTGATTTAGGTAGGTGAAAATTAGTAATTAAAGCATCTATTGCTTCAAATTTATATCCTGGATATATAAATATATTAGTTTCACCACTACATTCTTTAAAGCATCCATACTTTTTAATTATTGACTCTAAAGTTCTTGTTGATGTAGTACCAACACTTATAATTCTTTTGCCATTTTTTTTAGCTTCATTTAGTATATCTGCAGTTTTACTATTCATACAATAGTATTCACTATGCATAACATGTTTAGTTACATCTTCTACATTAACAGGTCTAAATGTTCCAAGACCTACATGTAGGGTTACATAACATATAGTTACTCCCTTTTCTTCTATTTTAGAAAGTAATTCTTTAGTAAAATGAAGACCTGCTGTAGGAGCTGCTGCACTGCCTATATTTTTAGCATACACCGTTTGATATAAATCTTTATCATATAATTTTTCATGAATATAAGGAGGAAGTGGCATTTCACCCAAAGAATCTAGTATTTCATATAAAATTCCATCATATATAAGTTCGAATATTCTTATTCCTTCATCACGTACTTCAATACATTTAGCTTTTAATTTATCACTAAAATTAACAATAGTTCCTACTTTAATTCTTTTAGCAGGACGAGTTAAACATTCCCAAATATTGTCTTTAGTATTTTTTAACATCAATAATTCAATTACAGCATTAGTATCTTCCTTAGTACCTATTAATCGTGCTGGTATTACTTTAGTATCATTAAGTACTAATACATCATTAGAATCTAATAAGTCTACTATATCTTTAAATTTTTTGTGTTCTATATCTCCAGTTACTTTATCTAAAACCAATAATCTTGCTTCATCTCTTTTTTCTAAGGGAGTTTGGGCTATTAAATTTTCTGGTAAATCATAATCAAAATCTTCTGTTTTCATATATAACCTCACATATCTAAATTATTTTGATGGTTTATTTTTAAGTGTTCATAAGCTTTTTCTGTAACCATTCTACCACGAGAAGTACGTTTTAAAAAACCATTTTGTAATAAATAAGGTTCATAAACATCTTCAATAGTAGTTTGTTCTTCACCTATACTTGATGCTAAAGCGTCAATACCAACTGGACCACCATTAAATTTTTCTATTATTGATCTAAGTAGATTATAATCTGTTTCATCTAATCCACATGAATCAACTTTTAGTTTATCAAGTGCCATATTAGTAATATCTAAATCTATTACTCCATTACCCATTACCATAGCATAATCTCTTACACGTTTAAATAATCTATTAGCTATACGTGGTGTTCCTCTACTTCTTTTAGCAAGTTCTATAGCAGCACTTTCTATAATTGGACAAGATAGTACCCTAGATGTTCTTTTAATAATCTCAGTTAACTCTTCTACTGTATAATAATTTAATTTAGCTATTATACCAAATCTATCACGTAAAGGACTTGATAAATCACCTGTTCTAGTAGTTGCGCCAACAAGTGTAAATGGGGGTAAGTCTATTTTAATATTTCTAGATGATGAATCATTACCAACAACTATAGTTAAAGTAAAATCTTCCATAGCAGAATATAATGTTTCTTCAATAAATCTAGGAATTCTATGTATTTCATCTATAAATAATACATCCCCCGGTTCTAGACTAGATAAAATAGCAGCTAAATCACCTGTTTTTTCAATAGCAGGACCAGTTGCTAATTTAAGTGAACTGCCAAGTTCATTAGCTATTATATGAGCAAGAGTTGTCTTACCAAGTCCAGGGGGGCCATATAATAATACATGATCTAAAACTTCCTCCCTCATTTTAGCTGCTTTAATATATATATCAATATTTTCTTTTACTTCACTTTGACCAATATATTCTGAAATACTTGAAGGTCTTATGTTTTTTTCAAAGCTATCTTCATTAAGCTCTTCGCTAGTTAATAATCTATCCATTATATCTCCTATCTAAGTAATAATTTTAATGATTCTTTTATTTGATTTTCTAAAGATTCATTAGTATTTACTTGTTTTATAACTTTATTAATATCTACTAATTTATATCCTAATGCTTTTAATGCTTCTACTAACTCGTCATTAGTATCACTAGTATCAGTTACTTCTATATTAAGTTTTCCTTTTAAATCAAGGATAATTTGACGAGCAACTTTATCTCCTATTTTAGGAAATTTTTTTAAATATAAAATATTTTCTCTTTCTATAGCATCAACTATTCCTGAAATAGAACCAGTTGCAAGTATAGGTAGTGCCATTTTACACCCTAATCCTTTTACTTCAATAAGCTTTAAAAACAAATCTTTTTCCTCTTTTGTTTTAAAGCCATATAATGATATTTCATCTTCTTTAACAAGTTCATAAATAAAAACCTTATATTCACTATCTACATTAAAAGAGTATGGATTTGGTGTATATATTAAATAACCTATTCCGTTATTATCAAGTGATATATAATTACTCTCTATCTCAGTTACAATACCTTTAATATATGAATACATAAATAAAACCTACCATTTCCATAGATAATTATACCAAACATATTTTTGTTTGTCTATTAATATATCAAAAAAAGAAGAAAATTATCTTCTTTTTTTGCCACCCATAACAGGCATATTAATATTTCCAACTGTTGTAACATAAGAATTAATATCTACCGTTTTATATAACATACCATTATATCCTCCAAGTTCATATACACCATCTAAAGAAGAACTTGTGCTCTTACCATCTACATAAATATAGTATGTACCTATATTTAATGAAGGTGTTGAAATAACTATAGAACTATAAGTTTTAGAAGGAGCAAAAGTTAATACTTCACCATCACCATCCATAATACTAACTGTTGAATTAGCTTCTTTTTTAGAACCAAAATTAATAGTTAATGAGTACTGTGTTGAAGAAGTGCTAACACCTTGTAACATTCCGCTAGATCCACTTGCTATTAAAGTACCACCAGTTATTTTAAATGTTCCATCATAATCAATTGCACCATCCGAATTACTTACTGGTCCGTTTACTATAACAATACCATTAGTCATTAAAATTGAATTATTAGAATCCAACCCATCACCATCTGATGAGACATTAATATATCCTCCATTTATAGTAAGAATACTATCACTACTAGAAGAATTTATATTTATTCCATCATCAGTTGAATTTACATAAATAGTTCCTTCATTTATAGTTATTTTAGAAGCTTCTAATCCTTCAGAACTATTTTTAATATTTATATTACCATTATTTATTTCTAAATAATTATCAGCATGTATTCCATCATCACCTGATGAAATTGTATACTTCCACCATTTATTATAACTGATGAGTTAGAATGAATAGAATCATCAGTTGAATTTATATAAAACTCTCCACCATTTATAGTAACTAAATTACTAGCTTTAATAGCTTTACTACTTTCACTAGAACTTTTAGTAGTTAAGTTAAATACACCATTTTCTATAGTTATATCATAAGATTCAATAGCATCATTATTAGAATTAATAGTTATATTAGCATCATCAATTAAAATATACCCATCACTACTTTTAATTCCATTACTATTAGAGTTAATATTTATATTACCTGATTTAATTGCCAAATAATCTTTAGCCTTAATTCCTTCATTATTTGAATTAATATTCATATTTCCTGATAATATTTGTATATAACCTTTGCTATATATTCCATTATCACTAGCTGTTATATTAACATTACCACACCCAGTAATTATTAAATTACTATTACTATATATAGTAGCATTAACTTCATCGTTAATTAAAGTACTACTTAAAGTATTAACCGTTTCATCTAATATATTTATAACTACTTTACTAGCATTTGTAACATTAATTGCATAACTAGTTAAAGAATTAATAGTTACATTATCTAAAGTTAAATATACTATCCCACTACTATTAATTACTATACTTCCATCAAGTTCATTAGTTAAATAATAATTCCCACTTTTTTTAATAGTTAAAATAGAATTATTATAATCATAACTACTATCTATATTAGATAAATCAATATAATAATTATCTAAAGTATCACTAACAGAATCATAAGTTAAAGTATCACTTTTAAATATTAACCTTGGTGTAATAACAATAACAACTAATAAAATAATTAAAATAAATATATATATCTTTTTCATAACTACAACTCATTTTCTTTTAACTGGTTAGATAACATAACTTTTAAATTACCATTTTTAATTCTTATATCATCTATTAGATTTTTTTCTTTAATGCCATTTTATTCCTCCATATCAGTTATTAAAATCGATCAAGCTTTTGTTCATTTCTTTTGCTATATCTCGATCATTTATCATATTCATGAATTTTAAGAAAATTTTCA
>ERZ859923.1280-NODE-1280-length-10798-cov-2.193521_pt1 | contig 10798 bp, 15 predicted proteins | sample MGYA00510116_ERZ859923 | MGnify/ENA primary metagenome ERZ859923 (study PRJEB30046, sample SAMN00715168) | human gut metagenome | study: EMG produced TPA metagenomics assembly of the A metagenome-wide association study of gut microbiota in type 2... | reverse complement strand
TTATGTAATTAAGAAGGGCACAGGAATGGTCATGGTACCGGGCATGGTATTCACAATTGAGCCAATGATAAATGCGGGACTTCCAGACATATATATAGACGAGGGCAATAACTGGACAATATATACAGATGATGATTCGTACTCAGCACAGTGGGAAATAATGGTGCATGTGACTGAGGACGGATATGAGGTTATGAGCTACTAAAAGTTTGTGTACATTCGCAGATGAACACAAACAATAAAACAGACACAACACATCCGTCATGACAGGACATACAACAATAAGCGAAAAGCTCCATATACTGTAGTGATACATGTATATGGAGCTTATTTTATGATGATGACACAACAGGTTCCGGCGATGTGCTATGTACCGTGGCAGCGTTGGGATGAATTATATGAGCCTTCGCGGGCAATTATGCGGGGGACTATGTTTCCTGTACTTGATAAACCATTTACAGGAGGCAGGTCATGAATTGTTGTAATAATATTAGAAATGAAAAAGCTATGATTATGAAGAATATTTATATAATTCTGTTAATGTTTATAAAGATATTAATTATGGCTTGATATTAGAATTTATTAGTGAAGATAACTTTTATTTTGATTTAGTTGATATGAGGGCTAATATATTTAAAATAGATTATTTTCTTTACAAAATAGATTATTTATATTTAGATGAAGAAATTTTAAAAAATTGTGATTTATATAAAAATGGTAGTAATATTTATTTAAAAATAAAAAATGATATTAATTATAAAAAATATATAGAATTACTTGAAATAAGTGATATAATATACGGCGAAAGTGTGTTGGAAGTTTTAAAACATAGTAAGAAGGTGGATTATGAAAAAGAAAGTTGTGGCATTAGTAGGACGACCTAACGTAGGTAAGTCAACTCTTTTTAATAAATTAGTAGGAAGTAAAGTAGCTATTATAGAAGATACTCCAGGTATTACTCGCGATAGAATATATAAAACAGTATCTTTTAATGATTGTTCATTTTTACTTATAGATACTGGTGGAATAGATATTGGTAATGATAAATTTAATGATGAAATAAAAGTTCAAGCTTCTATTGCTATAGATGAAGCTGATGTAATAGTTTTTGTAGTAGATGGAAAAGAAGGATTAACTACTAATGATTTTGTAGTTAGGGATATGCTTTTAAAATCAAATAAAGAGGTAATAGTTGCTATAAATAAAATTGATAGTAAATTAGCTCGTGATAACATGTATGACTTCTATGAATTAGGTTTTGATAATTATATTAATATAAGTGCTGAACAAAATGATGGAATATATGAATTATTAGAAAATATTACTAAGAATTTTAATCCAGGTGAAGAAAAAGAGGATGATTCTATTAAATTTAGTATAATAGGACGACCTAACGTAGGTAAAAGTAGTTTAGTAAATGCTTTACTAAATGAAGAACGTGTAATAGTAAGTGATATATCAGGAACTACTAGAGATGCTATAGACACGCCTTTTACATATCATGGACAAAATTTAACTGTTATTGATACAGCTGGTATGAGAAAAAAGGGTAAAGTTTATGAAAGTGTTGAAAAATATAGTTTACTAAGAAGTTTAAAAGCTATAGATAGAAGTGATGTATGTGTTCTTGTAATTTCTGCAGTAGATGGAATAATTGAACATGATAAACATATAGCAGGATATGCTATAGAAGCAGGTAAACCAGTTATAATAACTGTAAATAAATGGGATACTGTAGAATCTAAGGATGAAGAGATGAAAAAATTCATTAAAGAAATAAGAGCTAATTTTCAGTTTATGCCTTATGCTCCTATTGTATTCTTATCAGCATTAACTAAAAAAAGAATACATACTTTAATACCAGAAATAATTAAATGTTATGAAAATTCTAATAAAGAGATTCCGACTAATCAAATTAATGATGTAATTAAAGATGCATATATGCTTAATTTACCACCATCATATAAAGGTAAAAGATTAAAAATATACTTTACTTCACAAGTTAGCACTTGTCCTCCAACATTTAATATTCAAGTAAATAGTAAAGGATTAGTTCATTTTTCTTATGAAAGGTACTTAGAAAATAAAATAAGAGAATCATTTGATTTTACTGGTACACCTATAGTACTTCAATTTAAAAATAAAGGAGAGCAGGATGAAAAATAATTATATAACTGGAATACTAGGAGCTATAGCAGGTGGATTAATAGCATCCCTTCCATGGATTATATTTTATGTATATTTAGATATGTTATGGAGCTTACTTGCTATACCTATAGCACTTGGTGCTTTTTATGGCTATAAATTATTTAAAGGTAAGGTAGATAAAAAAATACCAATTATTATATCTGTAATATCTGTATTAGTAATAACACTAGTAACTTTAGTTATTATACCTTTACTTTTATTATTAAAGGAAAATTTAACTGCTAATATAGAAACATTAAAACTTCTATATTCAATTTCTGAATTTAAAACTAATATAATTAAAGACTATATATTTTCACTGTTATTTACTGTTTTAGGTATATATGGTACTATTAAAAATATTAAATCTAGTGTAGAAAACTCTAATGAAAATTCTAATTAGAGTTTTATTTTTGTTTTAAAAATGATATAATTAAAAAGGTGATAGTATGAAATTAATAACATTTGCTGTTCCATGTTATAATTCACAGGATTATATGTCTCATTGCATTGATACCTTACTTAGTGCATCATCAGATATAGAAATAATAATAATAAATGATGGATCAAAAGATGATACAAAAAAAATAGCTGAAGCTTATAAGAAAAAATATCCAGATATTATAAAGGTTATTAATCAAGAAAATGGTGGACATGGTGAAGGTGTTAACCAAGGTATAAAATATGCTGAAGGGCTATATTTTAAAGTAGTAGACTCTGATGATTGGGTTGATAAAGAATCTTTAATAAAACTAATTGATCAGATTAAAACTATGATTAACGATAAAAATACTGTGGATATGATATTAGTTAATTATGTTTATGAAAAAGAGGGTAATACCAAGGTTATAAATTATAGAAGTGTACTACCTAAAAATAAAGTATTTACATGGAAAGATACTAAAAAATTTAGATTAGATCAAAATATTTTAATGCATTCAGTAGTTTATAAATTAGATGTTTTAAAAAGATGTGGTGTAGTACTACCTAAACATACTTTTTATGTAGATAATATATTTGTATATTATCCACTTCCATATGTAAAAACAATGTATTACATGGATATAGATTTTTATAGATACTTTATAGGACGAAATGATCAATCTGTAAATGAAAAAGTTATGGTAAAAAGAATAGATCAACAAATATTTGTTACAAAAGAAATGACTAAGTACTTTGACCCATACAGCTTTGATGATAAAAAATTATCTAGATATCTAATACATTATTTATCTATGATGTATGCTATATGTTTGATATTATGTGCATTATCAAATAATGATAAATTAAAAAATGAATTATTTGAATATTTAAAAAAGTCTAATTTTAGACTTTATAAAAAGATAAAAAATAATTCTATTGCAACTCTTACAAGATTACCTAAATTTATATTAATACCATCTTATAGATTAGTAAATAAAGTATATAAATTTAATTAAGCTTAGGGAAAGTTATTATCTTACTTTTACTCCTTAATTCTAATACAAGTTTTTCTATAGTATTATAATAACTAATATTTAACAGTCTATTATAAGAAGTGATGTCATCGTATGTTACTTCTTTTAATTTATCAAAATATATCTGATATTTTATATATGTTATCTCATCATTAATTTTTAATACTCTACATACTTCATTAGCATAAAAAATAATACTTCTAAAATTCTCATTTTTTAATTTTTCAAATATAATAATGTCATGTTTAATTACTTCTTTTTTCATATTTATTAGTATATCACCTTTAAAAAAATATTCAAGTGGCAAAAATAATATACTTACATATAATTTATTAGAGGTGTTATATGTTTAATTTTTCTGATAGTTTATTTAATAAAATAGAAAAGAAAACTAATGTTAATAAAGAGACTATTATGTCTTTGGCTGATAAATTACAAAAAAATGATTTAAAAGATGAAAATACTTTAAGAGAGGTTATTAAAAGTTTGTCTACTATGACAGGAAGAGAAATTTCTAAGGAAAAAGAAGATAAAATAATAGAAGCTGTAAAAAATGATAAAGTTCCTAAAAATATAGATAAAATGTTTTAATATATTTCGTATTTTGATATAATTTATTTGGTGATATTATGTCTTTAGAACAGATTATATCAAATATGCCTGATAATTTAGATGATTTAGAAAAATCTAGATATATTTATATAGAACTTGGAAAGATACTTGAATTTGATACAACAACTATGTTTAATTCTAATAGTAAATATTATTATAAAAACCATTATTATAAAAATATTAATATAAATAATTGTAGTAATAAAGTAACTTGTACTAATTGGTGTGATATATATATAAAATTATTAAACAAAGTAGGAATAAAAGCTTTAAAACATTCTGAACATAAATCTCATGCTTGGGTAGTAATTGAATTAGATAAAAAAATATATGCAGATGCAACACTTGGAGCAGCTTCAGATTTAGCTCGTATTAAAAGTGGTATAAAGCCAATTAATTTCGCACCATTAGATCCTAATAAAAACGATTACCTAAAATTATCTACTTATGATAAAGACTTTTTTGATAAGATAGATTCAATAGATGAAAAATTGGGATATAAATTGGAACGAGAAAATGCTCATGATGCTTTAATTAATCTAAAAAATGAGGTTTCAAATTTACCTGATACTATAGCTAAAGTTAACTATATTTTCGCACATATAGATTTGAGTGATTTTGGTTTTTATGAAGGTAAAGAATATATTAGATATGTATTTGATCTTGTTGGTATTAATAATGTGATGACATTTAATATGAGTAAAACAGAGCTTAATTTAGATGTTACAATAATAAGATGTTTTGTTATAGAAGATAATTATTATATATATTATCCAAAAAAAAATATAGAACTTATTAATTTTAATGATTTTAAAAAGTTAGTTAAGGTAGGATTTGGTGTAACTAGTTCTATTATGGTAGATGATGAATTTTTAACTAGGTTTAAGATATACGATTTTTCTAAAAAAGATAAATTAAGATTAAAAAAAGAAAATTTATTTACTGAATATTATAAAGAAGAGTTTAAGTTTTTAAAATAGATGTAATGTCTATTTTTTTTATTATATTTATGCTATAATTTGCTTGGTAGTAGAAGTTGTATGAATTTGGTTGTAAAAATAATAGATAATATGCCAAGTAATTTAACTGATTTGGAAAAATCTAGGTATATTTATATTGAACTCGGAAAAATATTAGAATTTGATGAAAGTACTATGAGAAATACAGAGAAAAAGCATTATGATTCAAATTATAATAAAAAATATAAAATAACAAAAATGAATAGCACATCTGTAACTTGTAATAATTGGGCAGATATATATGTTGAATTGTTAGAATTAGTTAATATTAAAGCATTTAAAAATGTAAATCCTTTTGGCCATGCAAGTGTAAATATATTATTAGATTCTATTACTATATATGCTGATGCTACAGAAGGATTTTCTATGGATTTATCAAGAATAAAACAAAATAAAAAAACAAGAAACTTTACGTTGATAGAATCTGAAAGTAAAAACGTTAATAAAATGGAATTTGAAGTATTAGTAGAAAAGGTAGATGAATTATTGGGATACAGTAAAAAAAGAATTGAAGAAAGTGAAAGACTAGATAAACTAAAACTAGAATTATCTTCTATTAATAATATATTCGATAAAGTTAAGAAAGTATTTTTAAGAGTTAATTTTGTTGTTATGGTTTTTTTGATGGTAGTGATTACATAAGAAATATATTAACTTATTGTTTGGGTGAGGACATAGGAAATATAAGATTTGCTACATTAAGTAGAACTAATACTGATTTAAATGTTAATTCTTTAAAATGTATAACTGTAATAAGTGAAAGTAAAATAGAATATTATATTTTCGTTCCCCACGTTGGAATAAGATTAGCTAAAAGTGAAGATTTAATAAAATTATCTCAAATAGGTTATGGAGTTGAAGGAGATAAAGTTATTATTGGTACAACTTTTATAGAAAAATTTAAATTATATGATAACTCAAAAAAAGATAATATCAGATTAAAAAGAGAACAATTGTATTTAAAAAAATATAAACAAGAAAATGCCAAAGTAATTTAGTTACATTAATAATTGGAGGAAAGTTATGAAAAAAGTTTTTATTATTTTTTTAGTAGTATTTTTATTAAGTGGATGTTCTAATTATAAAGAATATGAATTAGTGGTTGATACAAATGAATGTCTTAATTGTTATAAAAAAATATATGAATTTAGTGATGGGACAGAAGTTTATAGTTCATGTCCAAAAATAACATATAAAACTAAAAAAACTGAAATTTCGATAAAAGAAGCATTAGATAAGAAATTGCTAACGCTATCTGATTTAAAAAAAGAAGATGGTTTTAAAATATTTAAATCAAAATAAGATAAAATTTTAAGTTGCGGTAATTGATAGATTTATAGTAATTAGTCATAAAATTTTAATATATTTAATCATTTAAAACGAGTTAGTATTAGTTTATGGTTACAAAGATTGTTTGGTAGTCATAGACTAGGAATTATAAAAAATACTAATGCGACTGAACAACAAGTATTAAATAACTGTAATTAGATAATCATTAAATTAATAATTGTTTATTAATGTCAGCAAATATATGTGGCAAACACTGTAAATGTGAAAAATGTAAGATACGAAAATATTGTAGTTATAATAAGAAATGTGATGATATATATGCAAAAATATAGTATAATTTAATTAGAAATTTAACAAAAGAATAAGACAGGGGGAAAATGAAATGGAAGAGCACGGAAATATAATTATTTATAAAGATAAAAATGGTAATGATAATATTGAAGTAAAAATGCAAGATAATACTGTTTGGTTAAATCAAGAACAATTAGTTAAATTATATAATTCAAGTAAATCTAATATATCTGAACACATTAAACACATATTTGAAGACGGAGAATTAGAAGAAAATTCAGTTGTTCGGAAATTCCGAACAACTGCAAGTGATGGTAAAAATTATAATGTAACTTATTATAATCTTGATATGATTGTTGCAATTGGATTTAGAGTTAGATCTAATATAGGAACTAATTTTAGAAGATGGGCAAATGAAAGATTAATTGAATATATGACTAAAGGATTTACAATGAATGATGATTTGCTTAAACGAGCTGGTGGTGGATTATATTTTGATGAACTACTTTCTAGAATTCGTGATATTAGATCATCTGAAAAAGTTTTTTGGAGAAAAATACTTGATATTTATGCTACTTCTATTGATTATGATCCTAAAGCAGAAATCACTCAAGAATTTTTTAAGACAGTGCAAAATAAAATGCATTGGGCTGCACATGGACACACAGCTGCAGAAGTTATCGTAGAAAGAGCCGATGGAAATAAGGATTTTATGGGATTAACTACTTTTAGTGGAGATAGACCTACTCTATTAGAGGCCCAAGTTGCCAAAAACTATTTAAATGATAAAGAGTTAGAAATTTTAAACAGGATTGTTTCTATGTATTTAGATTATGCAGAGTTACAAGCAATTGAACAAAGAACTATGACTATGAGTAATTGGGTTAAGGAGTTAAATTACTTTTTAACTATGAATAGAAAAGATATATTAAAGGATTCTGGCAAAATAAGCCATGAAGAAGCAATGAATCATGCAAGAAAAGAATATGATAAGTATAAAGATAGAATTGCATTAAAGCCTAGTGAAGTTGAACTTCATTATTTAGAAAGTATCAAAAATTTAGAAAAATTAGAAAATAAAGATTAGTATTTCAGTATGTAAAAATTTCTTACATACTACTAAATATGGTAAAGACTATAATACAAAATATTATAATTTAGATGTTATTATTGCAGTTTGATTTAAAGTTAATAGTCAAATGGCAATCAATCTCGTTATTGCTAAGAATTATTTAGCAAAAGAAGTACTTAAATCACTAGAAAGAATATTTAGATCATGCTGAGAATCAATTAGAAAGACATATTCTAATTACTATGAATGATTGAAAAATAGACTTAATATATTTTTACAATTTAATCAACAAGTTGTTTAAGATAAACTATTTGAATCTGATTTTGATAAATTCTTATTGGATATGAGAAATAAAAATTTAGGTAATAAATTAATGCATCAATTAAATTATTGAAGAAGGTTTCACTAGAAATTTAATATTTTTCAATATAATTTTAAAAATGTTAAAATGAAAAATTTAAATAATCAAAGGCAAAATTTTTATGATTATTTAAATATATCATTAAAGTAGAAATATGTTAAATAAAACACTTAATTAGTGTTTTTTTGGTATAACTTAAATTTTTAATACATATATTTTTAATGAATTTAAGAAAGTAGGGAAAAAATGGAAAAAATTGAAATAATAAAAAGTATCACAGAAAGAACTGGTGGAGAAATTTATTTAGGTGTAGTAGGAGCTGTTAGAACAGGTAAATCTACTTTTATTAAAAAAGTTATAGAAAATTTAGTTGTTCCAAATATAGAAGATGAGTACGAAAGAAAAAGATGTTTAGATGAAATACCACAATCTGCTCAAGGGAAAACTATAATGACAACTGAACCTAAGTTTGTACCTAGCAATGCAGCTAAAATAAAAATAGATGATTTTTATACTAATGTTAAATTAATTGATTGCGTTGGATATGTTATCCCAGAGGCAAAAGGATATGAGGATGAAAATGGTCCAAGAAGAGTTAAAACACCTTGGTATGATGAAGAAATTCCATTTATAGAAGCAGCTGAAATAGGAACAGAAAAGGTTATTAAAGATCATTCTAGTATAGGTATAGTTGTTACAACAGATGGATCTATTGGGGAAATTAAAAGAGAAAGTTATGTAGAAGCGGAAACTCGTGTTGTAAGTGAATTAAAAGAAATTGGTAAACCATTTATAGTAATATTAAATTCAGTTCATCCAATGCTACCTGAAACTGAAAATTTAGCTGATAATTTAAGGGAAAGCTATGGTGTACCAGTTATTCCTATAAGTGTTGAAAATATGAGTGAAAGAGACATATATTCAATATTAAAAGAAGCATTATATGAATTCCCAGTAGTTGAGGTACGTGTTGAAATGCCAAAATGGATAGCTTGTTTATCATCTACACATTGGTTAAAAAAAGTATATATTGATAAAATTAAAGAAAGTGTAATAGAAGTTTCTAAAATAAAAGATATAGAAAGTATAACTAGTCATTTTGTTAACTGTGAATATATAAGTAAAGCTTATTTATCTAACGTTGATACATCTACTGGTATTATTACCATAACACTAAATTCTCCTGGTGAATTATATAATCAAGTATTAAAAGAAATAATAGGTGTTGATATAAAAAATAAAGCCGATTTATTATCATTATTCCAAAGTTATAATGAAGCTAAGGTTGAATATGATCAAATAAAAACAGCTTTAAGAATGGTTAAAACAACAGGTTATGGTGTAGCCAGTCCAACACTTTCTGATATGAAATTAGAAACTCCTGAAATTATAAAACAAGGTTCACGTTATGGAGTTAAGTTAAAAGCTGTAGCTCCATCAATACATATGATAAGAGTAGATGTAGAATCAACATTCGAACCAATTATTGGTAGTGAAATTCAAAGTAAAGAGTTAATAGATTTCTTAATGAAAGATTATGATACAAATCCAGCAAGTATTTGGAAGAGTGAAATTTTTGGAAGAAGCTTAGAAGTTATAGTAAAAGAAGGTATACAAGCTAAAATTTCATTAACTCCAGATAATGTAAGATTTAAATTATGTCAAACATTAACAAAAATAATAAATAAAGGTTCATCAAATATGATAGCCATAGTATTATAAAAAGACTTAACAATCAAGTTAAGCCTTTTCTTTTACTTTAGTAACAATCTTATTACTCTTAAGTCTATCATTTACCATCTTAGTAAATAAAGCATATAATAAAGAACATAATGGTGTAGCAATAAGCATACCAAGTATTCCACCAATACTACCACCAACAGTAACCGATAGAAGAACCCACATACCAGGAAGTCCGATACTCTTACCAACAACTCTAGGATATATCAAGTTACCTTCAATTTGTTGAAGAACAATAATAAATACCACGAATAGAATAGCTTTAACAGGACTAACCATCATAATAAGGATAAATCCAATCGCCGTACCAATAAAAGCCCCAAAGATAGGTATCAAAGCCGTAAAACCAAGTAACACTCCGATAGTAGAAGCATATATGGAAATCTAAATATAAGCATACCAACAAATACCAAACTACCAAAAATTAAAGCCTCTAAACATTGTCCAGTGACAAAGTTAGAAAAAGTTTTATTAGCAAGAGTACCAACTGTATTAATCTTATTAATAGTTTTAGGTTTTAAATAAGCCTTCATAACTTTATTAATCTGTCTACTAAGAGTCTCTTTTTGAGCAATCATATAAATAGCAAATACCAAAGTAATAATACCTTTACTAATAATATTAACAACCGAGGTAGCAACCTCAGTAGTAACAGTAATAACATCCTTAGAATTACCCTTAATATAATCAGTAATAACTTTACCAAAATTATCTAAGTATTCACCAACCTTGTTAACAGTAGACTCATCAACATCAAACTTATTCAAAA
>ERZ859923.1274-NODE-1274-length-10842-cov-1.782423_pt1 | contig 10842 bp, 9 predicted proteins | sample MGYA00510116_ERZ859923 | MGnify/ENA primary metagenome ERZ859923 (study PRJEB30046, sample SAMN00715168) | human gut metagenome | study: EMG produced TPA metagenomics assembly of the A metagenome-wide association study of gut microbiota in type 2... | reverse complement strand
CCAGCGGATACTAGTGGGACAGTGGTGTCAGACCCCTGTCCCACTATAGGCAAAAACTATAACAAACTCTAGGTAAAATCTATTTGATAATTTGGAGCATACAATGTATAATCGCTTTTACAGTCAGAAGATAATCATATTAAAGAAGTGGGAATTGACTGTGAAAGGCTTGCACAATCAGAAGGTAAGAAATAGGATTGCGAATGCCCGCTTTACTATACGTTAGACAAATGGAGCAAATATAAATAAAAGAACTGGAAAGCGATGATTTTATGATAGAAATTAAGAATCTTAACAAAACCTATCATCTGAAATCCGGTGATGTCGAGGCGGCGAAGAACGTCTCACTCACGATTGAGGATGGTGAAATATACGGAATTATAGGTTATTCAGGTGCGGGCAAGTCAACGCTTGTTCGCTGTATCAATCTTCTTGAGGTTCCTGATTCCGGAGAGATAAATGTAAACGGAGTTCAGCTCACAAGAATGGAGAGCACGCCTAAGGGCGAGGTCTTAAGGAAGGTTAGCGACAAAGAGTTAAACCGTGCAAGGAAGGGGATTGGAATGATATTCCAGCATTTTAACCTTCTTGACAGAAGCACGGTATTTGACAATATAGCATATCCGCTCAAGTATTCAGGGAAGAGCAAAACACAGATAAGGGAGAGAGTGCATGAGCTTTTGGAGCTTGTCGACTTAAAGGATAAGGAGAATGTGTATCCATCACAGCTATCCGGAGGACAGAAGCAGAGAGTTGCCATCGCGCGTGCTCTTGCTAACAATCCCGGTGTGCTTTTGTCCGATGAGGCAACAAGTGCGCTTGATCCGGAGGCAACGGAGTCTATTTTAAACCTTTTGAAGAAGCTTAATAAGCAGCTTGGACTTACAATCGTCCTCATAACACATGAGATGACGGTCATCAAGACGATATGTAGCAAGGTCGCGGTAATGGAGAACGGTGCGGTTGTGGAGCAGGGAGATGTCTATGATATATTTGCACATCCAAAGCAGCCTGTCACGAAGAAATTTATCAACACGGTTTCAAATCTCTCCAAGATTAACAGGATGATCGCCGAGAATATACCGCTTGTGCAGCTCTCCGGGAATGATAAGCTGGTGAAGCTCATATTCGAGAATGACTGCACGGGAGAGGCTGTTATTTCGGATATTTCCAAGAGGTTTGACATCAAGGTGAATATTGTCCTTGCCAATGTCGAGATGATAGGTGACCGACCGCTTGGAGGAATAATCGTAATTTTTAAGGGAAGCGATGCGGCGATGGACGATGCCTTTAAGTATCTTGAGAAGATTAAGGTCGGAACGGAGGTATTAGCATGAGCGTTTTTTTTGAAAAAATAATGCCTAATGTCGTGGCGTACTGGGACAGGTTCACGACGAGCTGCGGGCAGACCCTGCAGATGTTCGCGATTGCGGGTGTGTTTACTTTCATATTCGGACTTATATTTGGTGTGATACTCACGGTTACAAAGCGCGATGGGATAAGACAGAATCTTGTCATCTACTATATTGTGGATATATTCACGAATGTGTTCAGGTCGATACCTTTTATCATCCTGCTGATATTCCTTATACCGTTTACAAGAGCGCTTGTGGGAACGGCGATAGGTGTAAAGGGTGCTGTGGTTCCGCTTATATTCGGTGCGGTTCCTTTTTTTACAAGACAGGTTGAGACTGCACTTGCCAATGTATCTTATGGTAAGATTGAGGCGGCAAGAAGTATGGGAAGCACAACAATGGGGCTGATATTCAGAATATATCTCCATGAGGCGGTTCCTGAGCTTATCAGGGTGACAACGATAACGGCGATAAGCCTTATCGGTCTTACGACAATGGCGGGTGCCGTGGGTGCGGGCGGAATAGGAAGCTTTGCAATCAATTACGGTCAGAACCTCAATCATCAGGACATTGTAAACGTGTGCGTTGTTTTGCTCCTTGCATTCGTGTGTGTCCTGCAGACATTAGGTAATTTCTTCTCTAAGAAGACATCCAATAGAGAACTGATTACAAAGGGAGAAAAATAGGAGGATTTTCTCCTGAAAAAACAGCACAGATTAAGCTGTGCGGAAAAGAGGAAAAGTATGAAAAAGAATTTTATTAAAAAGGCAGCCACTGCATTGCTGCTTGTGAGCACACTTGCACTCAGCGCATGCGGAAAGAAGGCAGCTGGGCCTGTAAAGATCGGTGTTCCTGATGATGGAACGAACCAGTCAAGAGCTATCAAGCTTCTTGAGACAGCAGGACTTATCGAGGTAGACCCTGCGGCAGGTTATACGCCGGAGCTTAAGGATGTTACTAAGTACATCTACAACATTGAGATTGTTCCTACAACAGCCAATACGCTTACATCTACACTCGGGGATTACAGTGCAAGCACAATCAACGGTACTTATGCGATTCCTTATGGACTTGTTCCTTCCAAGGATGCACTCATAATTGAGAAGCAGGACGAGAACGGCGATAATCCTTATGTCAACATTATCGCTGCAAGAACAGAGGATGCAGATAACGAAGTATATAAGACTATTGTCGATGCATTCCACACACAGACAGTTGCAGAGTTCCTCTTAGAGGCATACAAGGAAGCATATTTCCCTGCATTTGATTACAATGCGGACTATACAGTTGATGATAATTATGTAAATGATATTTTAAATTACAAGTCCTCAAAGGATGGAAAGACAGTTGTCAAGGTTGGTGTGTGCGGTTCATCCAATGACCACTGGCTTGCAGTACAGAAGGTGCTTGACGATGAGAATGCAGGTATCTACATTGAGCTTGTGACATTCGATGCATACAACCTTCCTAATGAGGCGCTCAACAACGGAGATATCGACCTCAATTCCTTCCAGCATAAGGCATATCTTAACAGTGATATGGCAGCGAACAGCTACAATCTCACGGTTATAGGTGATACACTTATGGCTCCGTTGTCATTGTATTCCAATAAGGTTAACTCCCTTGATGCCCTGAAGGAGCTTGCAGGTCTTAAGGAAAATTAAGTTTTAAAATCAAAGCTTTGAAAATAAGTCGGTGCGGTGGGCGAATGTTCACTGCACTGGCTGGTTTTGGTTTACAGCTAAAATACGAAAAGCTCATTGTGCGGGCTGATAGGAAATTTAATAGGAAAGTTAAAGCAGAGGAGAGAGAAGTATGAATGAGCTTGAAAAAGTTATATGCAATGATGTTATGGCAGACCATCAGTATGTTGTGGATTTGAGAAGATATTTCCACATGAACCCTGAGACGGCAAAGGAGGAGTTCGGCACCGCAAAGCGCATAGAGGAGGAGCTTGACAAGCTTGGAATTGAGCATAAGCGTGTCGGAGAGACGGGCGTATATGCAGAAATTAAAGGAAATCTTGCAGGGGATAAGACGATTGTGCTGAGGGCGGACATAGATGCACTTGATGTCGAGGAGGCACATGAATGTCCTTACAAGAGTACTATACCTGGGAAAATGCATGCCTGCGGACATGACGCTCATGCCGCTGCACTGGTGGGTGCGGCAAGAATATTAGCTGCCAATAAGGATAAGTTCGGTGGTACGGTACGTCTTACCTTCCAGCAGGGCGAGGAAATAGGCTATGGTGCAAGGCTCTTTGTGGATGGAGGTTATCTTGACGGAGCGGACAGAACCTTCGGAATACATGTAAGCTCAGCTTATGATGTAGGAAAGGTTGTAGCCTCAATAGGACCTAACAATGCAAGCGTTGACTGGTTCAGAATATCCGTTCACGGCAAGTCTGCACATGTATCGACACCGCACCTTGGTGTTGATGCACTCTATATTGCAAGCCAGATAGTTGTTGCGATACAGGCACTCATAACAAGAAGAACCAATCCTCTTGAGAGCATTCTCATAGGTATAGGCAGGCTTGATGCAGGAACCGCTTATAATGTTGTGGCTGAGGAAGCTGCGATGGAGGGAACAATCCGTGTATTCTCACCTGAGCTTAGAAAGGCGACCAAGGAAAGAATAGAGCTTGTTGCTTCGTCTATAGCTGCGATGTACGGTGGGACTGTGTCTATAGAGTGGAAGGATTTCACATCACCGCTCATAAATGACGAGGAATCCACGCTTGAGGTGAGAAAGGTTCTCACATCTGTATTCGGCAAGGACAGCGTAGTTGAGAGCAGGACACCGTCCCTTGGCGGGGATGATTTTGCCGAATATATCCTAAAGGTTCCGGGCTGCTATGCATTCGTCGGTTCGAGAAATCCTGAGGTGCCTGAGACAGGTGTGGCACACCACAATTCGCATTTTGATGTGGATGATGGAGCGCTCTCCGTTATGGTAAACCTTATGAGCAATTATGCGATAGAGTTCCTGAACGGTGAAGTTTAATAAAAAAATAACTTTATAAAGACCTGCACTATGGTATATAATGATATCATACATAGTGCAGGTCTTATGTATTTCTATAAGGTTATTGCGGAGCTTAGTGTATGACAGCCGGATATAGAGCGGTTTTATTGGCGGATTTGAGCTTTGCAATTATCCGTATATTATAATGAAGAGGAGATTGTAATGTCAAAAAAATATATTTCATGGAATGTAAATGGTCTTAGGGCCTGCCTTGACAAGGGCTTTATGGATTTCTTTGACAAGGTGGATGCGGATGCGGTATGTCTTCAGGAGATTAAGCTTTCGGAGGGACAGCTTGCATGGGACAAGCCGGGCTATCATGCATACTGGAACTATGCCAAAAAGAAAGGTTATTCGGGAACAGCGATATTCTCAAAGGAGGAGCCGCTGAGCGTTTCCTACGATATGGGCATCGAGGAGCATGACAACGAAGGAAGAATAATCGCACTCGAATATGCGGATTATTATCTTGTCACGGTCTACACGCCGAATTCACAGAGAGGTCTTGAGCGGCTTGATTACAGAATGAAGTGGGAGGATGATTTCAGGGTCTATCTTAATAAGCTTCGCGAAAACAAGCCTGTCATCGTGTGCGGTGACATGAATGTGGCGCACAAGGAGATTGACCTTAAGAACCCTAAGAGCAACCGCAAGAATGCGGGCTTTACCGATGAGGAGAGGGGAAAGATGACAGAGCTTCTTGACAGCGGTTTTATAGATACATTCAGATATTTTTACCCGGATGTAACCGACAGATACTCATGGTGGTCATATATGTTCCATGCAAGAGAAAACAACGCAGGGTGGCGCATCGATTATTTTCTTGTATCTGAGGAGCTGAAGGACAGGCTGGTGAGTGCGGACATTCATCACAGCGTGATGGGCTCGGATCACTGTCCTGTTGAACTGGTGATAAAATAGTAAGGGGTGATTGCGAATGGATGCTGCAAATGAGAATTTAAATCTTTTAAACATGACAGAACAGGAAAAGATTATTCCGGCAGGAGAAAATGCAGAGACTGATAATCAGCCTGAACTTATGGATGAATCTGTTCAGGAAGCGATAAAGGAAAATGAACAGGAAGCCGTGCCTGAAATAACTGATGGTGAAGTCATTACACAGACTGAAAAGAAAAAGAAGGTCAGAACCCATGCTTCGCTTGCGAAAAATATCGTGTCACTTGTATTTTTTACACTTTCGCTTGTTTTTGGAATAACAGCAAGCACCCTGTTCCTTGTGCGTGAGTCATTGACAACTCAGTCGGCAAGTCAGTCTGTAAAAAATATGACATTGGGCGATACCGGCATTGGATTCTGGTTCGGACAACAGGGGCAGGATGTAACACTCGACGAATATATGACGGATGTGTTCAATTCCTCAGGTGTTGTGAGTGTACAGCAGAAGGACGTAAAGAAGCTTCTTGACAGTGCTTTTGTCAAGAATTTTGTGACTGACAGGTTGAATGGATATATATCAGACTTTATGTATGGCACAGGCGAGGGCAGCATAAATGTTGATGAGGTTATGAGTCTGCTAGGTGACAACTGGGCTGAGGTGAGTGTTAAACTTGGCATTGATAATGCCAAAGTAAATGGAAAAACACAGGACGATATCAGGGCTGAGGTGCTTACAGGGGTATATAACAGACTTGTGCAGGATATACACTTTGGAAGCTTCACATTGTCAAAATTCAGAAAAGAGTTTCCTGTCATCATGAATGTGGCAAGCTCGCTTATTACATATCCTGCAATGCTTTCGATGGCGGCTGTGGCAGTACTTTTGTGGTTTATCATTTTATTTATGAACATAAGATACTGCGGAGGCTTCAGATATATCGGAAGATGCATGAGCCTTATTGGAATTGTCAATCTTGCCGCTGCGGGGGCGATGTATGTGCTTCCGGTAGTACTTAACGGAATATTTGGTCTGGGGTATGATTTTTATATATCGTTTATGAGCCTGCAGGTTATGCGTGCACTGTTCGCAGGCACAGGCTTCCTGGTGTGCGGAATTATAATCACTTTTTTTGGAAAGATGCTAAGGGCTGTGAGAAAGAGAATATTAAGGCGGAAATTGACATAATTTTGTCAGTATGGTACAATTTCACACGGAAAAGGAACAGATGGTGCGGGTAGTACATTTGCATATGCACTGTTTGGAAAAATATAAATCTAAAGGAGAATATTACAATGAGAAAGAAACCGGTTGTACTTATGGTACTTGATGGCTACGGACTTAGTGACCGTACAGAGGGAAATGCTATTGCACTTGCCAACACACCTGTTATGGACAAGCTTATGAAGGAGTGTCCTTTTGTAAAGGGAAATGCTTCAGGACTTGCGGTAGGACTTCCAGATGGACAGATGGGTAATTCCGAGGTTGGTCATATGAACATCGGTGCCGGACGTATCATATATCAGGATCTTACAAGAATAACAAAGGCAATCGAGGATGGCGATTTCTTCGAGAACAAGGCTCTCCTTGCTGCTATGGAGAACTGCAAGAAGAACAATTCAGACCTTCACCTGTGGGGACTTTTATCAGACGGTGGTGTTCATAGCCATATTTCACATGTATATGGACTTCTCGAGCTTGCCAAGAAGTGCGGAGTTGAGAAGGTGTATGTTCACGCTTTCTTAGACGGACGTGATACCCCTCCGGCATCAGGCAGGGACTATGTTGCCAAGCTTGAGGAGAAGATGGCAGAGATTGGTGTCGGCAAGGTTGCTTCACTTTCAGGCCGTTACTATGCAATGGACAGAGATAACAACTATGACCGTGTAAAGCTTGCATATGATGTAATGACAACAGGCGAAGGCAAGAGTGCTGTATCCGGACCTGCTGCAGTACAGCAGTCCTACGATGATGGCAAGACAGATGAGTTCGTAATGCCTACAGCAGTAACAGAGAATGGACAGCCTGTAGCTACAATTAAAGACGGTGATTCCATTATTTTCTTTAATTTTAGACCTGACAGGGCAAGAGAAATGACAAGATGCTTCTGTGATGATGATTTTAAAGGATTTGATAGAAAGAGACTGGATGTGAAGTTTGTATGCTTCTCTGACTATGATTCAACAATTCCTAATAAGTCAGTAGCATTCCACAAGATTTCTGTAACCAATACTTTTGGTGAATGGCTCGCAGCACATGATATGACCCAGGCAAGAATCGCAGAAACAGAGAAATATGCCCACGTAACATTCTTCTTCAATGGTGGTGTAGAAGAACCCAACAAGGGTGAAGACAGAGTACTGGTTCCTTCACCAAAGGAAGTTGCTACTTATGATCTGAAGCCTGAAATGAGCGCATATAAGGTATGTGACAAGCTGGTAGACGCAATCAAATCCGGTAAGTATGATGTAATTATCATTAACTTTGCTAACCCTGATATGGTTGGACATACTGGTGTAGAAGCTGCGGCAATCAAGGCAGTGGAAGTGGTAGACGAGTGCGTAGGTAAGGCAGTAGATGCATTACTTTCCGTAAACGGTACAATGTTCATATGTGCAGACCATGGTAACGCAGAACAGCTGGTAGACTATGAGACAGGCGAACCATACACAGCCCACACAACGAATCCTGTTCCATTTATTCTTGTAAATTATGATAAGGATTACACATTAAAGGAAGGCGGATGCCTTGCAGATATCGTTCCAACATTGATTGAAACAATGGGTATGGAGAAGCCTGCAGAAATGACAGGCCAGTCTTTACTGATTAGAAAATAAAATATGATATTAAAGGGTCGGATTTTATTTACAATCCGGCTCTTTTTGTATTTTAGGACACATAGGATAAATTATAACAAAGTAATAATAAATTGTAGAAATAATATGACAAATATGATAGACTATTGCTTGTAGGGGATTAAGATAGGAGATGAGGTCTTGATCAATATGAGAATAGGATATGTTTTATTGATTCTAAGCATACTTCTGGTATGCTTATGGTTTACCTATGTGAGTGTGCAGAGTAAGGAATACTACCGCAGGGCTTTTCGTATGCTGATGTGGGCTGGTGTAATTATGTATGTCAACCATCTGTATGGAATTTCCATGGAAGAGGGAATATTGCCGTATAATCAGGGGATGATAATTGCAGAACGCATTATCCACTATATTATGACAGTATCGGTTTATTCTTTGTATGCATATTTTATGCTGTGCCTTCTGAATCAGTTCCATTATTATCCCATGTGGAAGAAGATATCGTTGTTTGTTCCTGCGATTATAATGGACATTATGATTGTGGCTTCACCTTTTACACATCTGATCTTCTATATGCAGGATGGAATCATATATAGAGGCAGCTTCTTCTGGCTGTTAATGCTGGTAAGGGCATTTTATGCAATCGGTGCAACAATCAGGGGAATCATGAAGCGCAGATTTCTTCCCAAAATCTTTGGGCAATGCGTTGTTCTGGTTGCGTCTTTTGCAGTACTGCAGGCTGTTGCTTTCATTGTATTACAAGATGAAACGCTGTATTATTCCATGCTGATTGTCAATATTGTTGTATTCCTTCTGGCATTGACGGTAGTGGAATTTTATAAGGACTCATATACAGGGCTGCTCAACAGAAAGGCATATGAGCAATATGTCAGTAAAGAAATCTATAATCAAAATAACAAAACGGTATACCTTATTAAATTAAAGAATTATACATATCTTAAAGAAAACTGTCATGAAGTGGCAATTGTTGAAATCATCAGGGAACTTGCAGAACGGATTAAGGAATACTCCATGCTGACCTCTGTTTACTACATTGGAATGGGAAGATTTGTGGTTATTGTACATACAAAAGACAAATTTTCAGAACAGGATTTCTTTGATAAATTAAGGAACAGGATGGATGATACGTTTTTACTGAATGGTGCAGCAGTGCATTTACAGCTGTTCGTTGCAGTAATCAATCTGGATTGTGACAAGAATGTACGATTGAATTACAAGCGGTATTTTACAGCCTGTGATGATATGCGTTATAATAGCAATGAATCGGTAGAAGTGATACAGGGAGACAGCTTTGGCATTGACCAGCTTCAAAGATACCGAGGTGTTGAAGAGGCGATAGAAAGGGCACTGGTTGAGAAAGAGTTCACCATGTTCTATCAGCCCATTGTAGAAACTGCGACAGGCAGGATTATTTCTGCTGAAGCATTGATACGTTTGCATGACAGAGTTCTGGGATTTGTGTCACCTGAGGAATTTATCCCTATTTCCGAGAGCAATGGTAAGATACATGAAATCAGTGAATACGTGATCGATGAAGTATTTCATTTTATCAGCGATCATGATTTAGAGAAGCTTGGTGTAGAATTTATTGAAATTAATCTGTCCGTTATGCAGTGTATGGATAAGAAATTATCGGATAAGCTTGCGTTTTATCTGAATAAATATAATATTGACCCTAGGCATATCAATCTGGAGATTACAGAGACTGCAACGAATTATGACGAACAGAGGCTGAACGAGCAATTACACCGGTTGAAGAATCTCGGATTCACATTTTCACTGGATGATTATGGAACCGGATATTCCAATCTGGTGAGGGTTCTGGAGTATCCTGTGGACGTGATTAAGCTGGATAAGAGCATTGTATGGAGTGCATTCCAGAATCGTGACAGCTTTGTGACTTTGAAGAACCTGATTTCCATGTTCCATGATGTACACCGGAAGATTGTGGCAGAGGGCATAGAGAGTGAAGAACAGATGAATATGCTTAAAAAACTGGAATGTGACTATCTGCAGGGATATTTTTATTCAAAGCCGATTGATAAGGACGCATTTATATCATATGTACAACATAATCAGAAATATAATTAAAAATGCTGGATAAGTTACCTCCATTTTGGACAGGATAATACAAAATGTTCAAAATGGAGGTTTTTTATATGATGCATTATGTAATCAGCGATGTTCATGCAAGAGAAATATTAGATTCCAGAGGCAATCCAACAGTAGAAGCACAGGTTATTGTAAATGACAGGTATATAGGAGTGGCAGCTGTGCCATCAGGGGCGAGTACCGGTAAATATGAAGCCGTGGAATTAAGAGATGGTGAATTGCGCTATATGGGATTAGGCGTTATGAAGGCAGTGCGCAATGTGAATTTCAAGATTAAGGATGTGCTGGTTGGGAAAGATGCCCTGAACCAGAGAAAAATTGACAAAATATTAACAGAAACAGATGGAACAGAAAATAAAAGTAATCTGGGTGCAAATGCAACATTGGCAGTGTCCATGGCAGCTGCCAGAGCGGCATCGAAGGCATTGGATATCCCTTTATACCGATATCTGGGGGGAATTGATACAGCAAGAATGCCGGTTCCAATGATGAATATTCTTAATGGCGGAAGACATGCGACCAATACAGTGGATTTTCAGGAGTTTATGATTATGCCTGTAAGCACATGCTGCTTTGCAGAAGGACTTAGAGTATGTGCAGAAATTTATCATAA
>ERZ859923.1267-NODE-1267-length-10916-cov-8.877359_pt1 | contig 10916 bp, 9 predicted proteins | sample MGYA00510116_ERZ859923 | MGnify/ENA primary metagenome ERZ859923 (study PRJEB30046, sample SAMN00715168) | human gut metagenome | study: EMG produced TPA metagenomics assembly of the A metagenome-wide association study of gut microbiota in type 2... | reverse complement strand
GTGTTTGAGATGCCCCTGATCACGATCATCCTGTCCAAGATGGGCATCATCAACCCCACGCTCCTCAAGCAGGTGCGCGGTGTGGCCATCGTGATCATCTTCTTCATCGCGGCTGTGGTTACCCCGCCGGACATCGTGTCCCAGTGCATGGTGGCTATCCCCATGGTGCTGCTCTACTTTGTCAGCATCTTCCTGAGCGGCATCTTCTACAAGCCCCGCTCTGAGAGCGAAGACGAAGAGGACGCGGAAGAGGAAGACGAGGACTAAGGCTTTTTCATCCGTCACGAAAGCGCACTCTGCTGCTTGCAGGGTGCGCTTTTTTTGCCCTGCACTTTTGCAATTTTGCCAAAAAACTCCAGAAATTTCCGTCTGATTGCATAAAAACCGGCCCGCCCCCTGCTCTTTTGGTCCGGAGTATGTTATACTGATGTCAAATGATAACCGGCGGGCGACCGCCGCAGAAAAAGGGGTAAATGAGTTATGAAAGAATACGCATTCGGCATCGACCTCGGCGGCACCACGGCCAAGGTCGGCCTGTTCACCACCTCGGGCGCTCTGCTGGAAAAGTGGGAAGTCCCCACCGACACCTCCAACGCCGGTGAGCACATCCTCGAGAATCTGGCTGACGCCATCCATGCCAAGATGGCCGAGAAGGAGATCACCTCCGAGCAGGTGGAAGGCGTCGGCATCGGCGTCCCCGGCCCCGTGCTGGACAGCCGCGTCGTCCCCATCATCTGCGCCAACCTTGGCGGCTGGGGCGAACGGAACGTCTCGGCCCAGCTGTCCGGCCTGCTGGACGGCATGAAGGTGCTGGTGGGCAACGACGCCAACGTGGCTGCTCTGGGTGAGATCTGGATGGGTACCGCCAAGGGCTGCCGCAGCGCCGTCATGGTCACGCTGGGCACCGGCGTGGGCGGTGGTGTCATCGTCAACGGCAAGGTCATTGATGGCACCCACGGTGCCGGCGGCGAGATCGGCCACATCACGGTCAACCGCCATGAGACGGCCACCTGCGGCTGCGGCAAGCACGGCTGCCTGGAACAGTACTCCAGCGCCACCGGCGTGGTCCGCTGCATGAAGAAGCTGCTGGACGAGAACCCGGACACCCCCTGCACCCTGCGCGGCACCGACTTTGCCGCCAAGGATGTCTTTGATGCCGCCCGCAGCGGCGACGCCCTCGCTGCCCGCGAGGTGGACGAGATGACCGACACCCTCGGCATGGCTCTGGCCTCCATTGCCAGCACCACCGACCCCGAGATGTTCCTCATCGGCGGCGGTGTGGCCCGCGCAGGCGACGTCCTCTTCGACCCGCTGGTGGAGCACTTCAAGACCTACGCCTTCAAGTCCTGCCGCGAGACGCCCATCAAGGCCGCAAGCCTCGGCAACGACGCCGGTATTTACGGCGCCGTGCGGCTCATTGTCGGAGATGCTCCACCACCACCTTTCTGGCGACCGATCTTACGAGTAGAGCCACTGATTTCACTTCTTTCTTTTGACTTATGAGTACCCTGACGCTGGTTGGCCATAAATTGCTTTACATCCAAATAGATAGCGTGGTCGTTGGGCTCAATTCCGAAGATAGACTCGTTTAACGTAATCTTTCTCCCAGTGTCTTCACCTTTAATGTTATATACGTTAACTTCCATTATTTCTCAATTATTACGATTGAACCTTTGCAACCAGGAACAGAACCCTTAATCAAAAGGAGATTGTGCTCCGCGATTACTTTTAATACTTGCAGATTTTGAACAGTTACTCTGTCACCACCAAGTTGTCCGCCCATGCGCATTCCCTTGAATACTTTTGCAGGGTAAGAACAAGCACCGATAGAACCCGGTTTACGGGCACGGTTGTGCTGACCGTGAGTAGTCTGACCTACACCACCGAAACCATGACGTTTCACAACACCCTGGAAGCCTTTACCTTTGGAAGTACCTACAACGTCTACATAATCAGCGCCTTCGAACAATTCTACGGTAACAGTATCACCCAGATTCAATTCTGTCTCAAATTCTTTGAACTCAGCCAAGTGTTTCTTGGGAGTTACTCCAGCTTTCTTAAAGTGGCCCATAAGAGGCTTTGTAGTGTGCTTTTCCTTCTTGTCCTGGAAACCCAACTGAACAGCTTGATAGCCGTCCTTTTCTACAGTTTTCACTTGAGTAACAACACAAGGACCTGCTTCGATAACAGTGCATGGTACATTCTTACCCTCGGCACTGAAAACGGATGTCATTCCGATTTTTTTTCCTAATAATCCTGGCATTTCACTTAATTTTTAATACTTACACTTTGATTTCTACTTCCACACCACTCGGTAACTCCAACTTCATCAGAGCATCTACTGTCTTAGCTGTTGAGCTATAGATGTCGATTAATCTCTTGTAAGAAGAGAGTTCGAATTGTTCACGCGACTTCTTGTTAACGAAAGTCGAACGGTTTACGGTAAAGATACGCTTATGCGTAGGGAGAGGAATTGGACCGCTAACGATAGCGCCTGTTGTCTTCACCGTTCTTACAATCTTCTCAGCTGACTTGTCAACCAAGTTGTGGTCGTAAGATTTCAGTTTGATTCTAATTTTTTGACTCATTACTGTCTTAGTTATTAATAGTGTTATTATATAAGATAAAGTCCCGTAGGTTAAGAGTCATTCGCTAACCTACGGACTTTAGTTATTATTTTAGATTAAGTCTGTACGACCTTTTACTTCTTCCAATACTGCCTTGGCAATAGAGTTGGAAACCTGAGCGTGGTGAGAATATGCCATTGAAGAAGTTGCACGACCAGAAGTGATAGTACGCAACGCAGTTACGTAACCGAACATTTCTGCCAGCGGAACCATTGCCTTCACGATACGAGCACCAGAACGGCTTGATTCCATACCTTCTACCTGACCGCGACGCTTGTTCAAGTCACCGATAACGTCACCCATGTTTTCTTCCGGAGTAACAACTTCCAGCTTCATGATAGGCTCCATCAATACCGGACCTGCCTTAGCGCAAGCATTCTTGTATGCCTGGATAGCACAGATTTCAAATGACAACTGGTCAGAGTCAACCGGGTGGAAAGAACCATCGATCAAAGTCACCTTCAGTGAATCCAAGGGATAACCGGCCAATACACCGTTCTTCATTGCAGTTGTGAAACCTTTCTGTACAGACGGGATAAATTCCTTAGGAATATTACCACCCTTCACTTCGTCAACAAACTGCAAGCCGCCTTGAGTAAAGTCCTCATCAACCGGACCGATGTTCACGATGATATCGGCAAACTTACCACGACCACCAGACTGTTTCTTATAAACTTCGCGCAAGTTAACAGTCTTCGTGATAGCCTCCTTATAGTTAACCTGAGGTTTACCCTGGTTACACTCAACCTTGAATTCACGCTTCAGACGGTCGATGATAATATCCAAGTGAAGCTCACCCATACCGGAAATAACTGTCTGACCTGTCTGTTCGTCAGTCTTAACCGTAAACGTCGGGTCTTCTTCAGCCAATTTAGCCAAACCGTTAGACAGTTTATCCATATCCTTCTGAGTCTTAGGCTCAACTGCGATACCGATTACCGGTTCGGGGAAGTCCATAGATTCCAATACGATCGGTGCGGTTTCGTCGCACAGCGTATCACCGGTATGGATATCCTTGAAGCCTACACCGGCACCAATATCACCGGCGCCAATCACCTCAACAGGATTCTGTTTATTTGAGTGCATCTGGAACAGACGTGAAACACGTTCTTTCTTACCAGAGCGAGAGTTATAAATATAAGAACCGGCTTCAATCTTACCTGAATAAACACGGAAGAAAGTCAGACGGCCTACATACGGGTCGGTTGCAATCTTGAACGCCAAAGCAGAAGTCTTTTCATCCTCGCTCGGCTTACGGTCTTCTTCAGCACCGGTTTCAGGGTTTGTACCAACCACATTCTCTGTATCCAGCGGAGAAGGCAAGAATGCACAAACATAGTCAAGCAAAGTCTGTACACCCTTATTCTTGAATGAAGAACCACACAACATAGGAACAACAGCCATCTGTACTGTAGCGTTGCGAAGAGCTCTCAATATTTCTTCTTCCGTAATAGTAGAAGGATCATCGAAATATTTCTCCATCAAAGCATCGTCGAACTCAGCTACTTTTTCGAGCATCTTATCTCTCCATTCGTTAGCTTCGTCTACCAAATTAGCAGGGATTTCCTCTACTGTATAGTCGGCACCCATAGTTTCGTCATGCCAGTAGATAGCTTTCATCTTGATAAGGTCTACCAAACCTTTGAAAGATTCCTCAGCACCGATAGGCACAACGATAGGACAAGGATTAGCACCCAAAACGTCCTTCATCTGACGAACAACCTCAAAGAAGTCGGCACCTGAACGGTCCATTTTGTTAACGTATGCGATACGCGGTACGTTATATTTATCAGCCTGACGCCAAACAGTTTCAGATTGCGGTTCAACGCCACCAACTGCACAATAAGCAGCAACAGCGCCGTCAAGAATACGCAAAGAACGCTCTACCTCAGCGGTAAAGTCAACGTGTCCCGGAGTATCAATCAAGTTGATTTTATAAGTATTACCGGCATATTTCCAACGAGTGGTAGTAGCAGCGGAAGTAATAGTGATACCACGTTCCTGTTCTTGCTCCATCCAGTCCATTGTAGCGGCACCATCGTGCACCTCACCGATTTTGTGAGTCAAACCCGTATAAAACAAAATACGTTCAGAGGTTGTTGTCTTTCCGGCATCGATGTGGGCCATGATACCGATATTACGTGTCAAATGTAAATCATTCTTTGCCATTTTCTAATTCCTTTTACTTTAAGTTTTTAATCTTTGATTGGTTATCTCTTATAGTATTAGAATCTGAAATGAGCAAACGCACGGTTAGCCTCGGCCATTCTGTGCATATCTTCTTTACGTTTGAAAGCACCGCCTTGTTCATTGAAAGCATCCATGATTTCAGCAGCCAGTTTGTCAGCCATTGATTTACCGCCACGCTTGCGGGCAAAGATAATCAAATTCTTCATAGAAATTGACTCCTTGCGGTCAGGACGAATTTCAGTAGGAACTTGGAAAGTAGCACCACCTACACGGCGAGACTTCACTTCCACTTGAGGAGTTACGTTGTCCAAAGCTTTTTTCCAGATTTCAAGAGCTGATTTCTCTTCATTCTGCATTTTGTTCTTCACTGTTTCCAAAGCGGCGTAGAAGATTTCATAAGAAGTATTCTTCTTTCCGTCGTACATCAGGTGGTTAACGAACTTGGAAACTTTCACATCATTAAAAACGGGATCCGGAAGGATGATACGTTTTTTAGGTTTGGCTTTTCTCATTTGTCTGAAAGAATAATGTTTTTCGTTCTTGGTTGTTTACTTCTGTCTTCTTCAACTCTCCCTCCGGAGTGTTTACTCAACCTTTAGCATTTCCAACAAACTAAAACGTAAGTTATTACTTTTAATTTTACTGTTTATCAGTTTGGCCGCCTAATTATTTCTTCTTAGCGGGAGCAGCCTGTCCCGGTTTCGGACGTTTAGCACCGTATTTAGAACGTCTTTGAGTACGGTTAGCAACACCTGCGGTATCCAAAGTACCACGAACGATGTGATAACGTACACCCGGAAGGTCTTTTACACGACCGCCGCGAACCAATACGATTGAGTGTTCCTGCAAGTTGTGACCTTCTCCCGGAATGTAAGAGTTCACCTCTTTACCGTTAGTCAAACGTACACGAGCTACTTTACGCATAGCTGAATTCGGTTTCTTCGGAGTGGTTGTATACACTCTCACGCAAACGCCACGTCTTTGAGGACAAGAATCCAAGGCTGGAGACTTACTTTTCTCTACCAAAACCTCGCGTCCTTTTCTTACTAATTGCTGAATTGTAGGCATTTTAATTGTTTTTAGTTATATATTATGTTTATATTAATTCAAAACTATACACTTTTGGGCTGCAAAGATACTAATAAGTTTTGAATAATCAATGCACTACAAGTTTTTTTTTGATTTTATGCTTCACCCTTAATGTTAGGCAATGGCGGAATAGGTTGCTCATCCGGCATGCGGATAGGGCCGAAAGCACGTTCATATTTACCAACATTTTCTTCAAGCGCACGCAGCAGACGCTTGGCGTGTTCGGGTGCCAATACAATACGCGATTGAACCCCGGCTTTGGGCATTCCCGGCATTACCCGAATAAAATCCATGATAAACTCCGAACTGGAATGAGTGATAATGGCAAGATTGGCATACGTGCCTTGGGCCACTTCTTCTTTCAGCTCTATCTGTAACTGTCCGTTATTATTTTCCTGATTTTCCATATTATCGTATATCATTATAATTGAATGACAAATATACTTCTTTCATTCCGACACACAAAATACTCCAAGATAAAAGTAACAGTACGACCTGAACAAAAAAGGCACTTGATATGTCCTGAAATTGCATGGTCTGTTCGGATAGAACACATCATCTGATTTACCTGAACAGACCATGCGTTTACCCCAAACCGATGGTCTGTTTTATTTGAGGCAATAGCATGCTTCCCCCTCCTCCCCTTCACCCTCAAACATCCATGAATAAAAGGTTGTGAAGGGGGCATGCAAATCTTTATTTTGCTATTACATTACACTCTTCTTACATCAGACCGAAAAGAGAGCCGGTTTGCAACAAATATAAAAAAAAGAAGAGAATCCCGGGAGATTCTCTTCTTTCACTATAAAAATTACTGATTGTATTAACGTAGTAATTACTCTTCTACCTTATCATCAACTGCATAATCGAGCACCGTTTTCTTGTTGGCAAGCATACGATCGTACTCTTCTTTCGAACCGACAATAATCTTCTCGAATTCGCGCTGACCTGTACCGGCAGGAATCAAGTGACCGCAGATAACATTCTCTTTCATACCTTCCAGACGGTCTACCTTTCCGTTGATAGCAGCTTCGTTGAGTACCTTCGTCGTTTCCTGGAAAGAAGCGGCAGACATGAAACTTGAAGTCTGCAAAGCCGCACGGGTAATACCTTGAAGAATCTGTGTAGAGGTAGCAGGCACAGCATCACGTACTGAAACGGGTTTCAAGTCACGGCGCTTCAGCATGGAGTTTTCATCGCGCAACTTGCGGGCAGTAACAATCTGTCCCGGTTGCAGGTTCTGAGAATCTCCGGCATCTACTACAACTTTCTTGCCCCAGATACGGTCGTTCTCTTCCATGAATTCGAGCTTATCCACTACCTGTTGTTCCAAGAAGCGGGTATCGCCCGGTTCATCGATTTCAACCTTACGCATCATCTGACGAACGATAATTTCAAAGTGCTTATCGTTAATCTTCACACCTTGCAGACGATAAACGTCCTGTACTTCGTTTACGATATATTCCTGTACAGCCGTAGGACCTTTAATGGCAAGGATATCGGCAGGAGTAATGGCACCGTCGGACAACGGAGTACCGGCACGCACGTAGTCGTTCTCCTGTACCAGTATCTGTTTGGACAGCGGTACGAGATATTTCTTAACTTCCCCGGTCTTAGAGGTAACGATAATTTCGCGGTTACCACGTTTCACCTTACCCATTGTGACCTCACCGTCAATTTCGGAAACCACAGCAGGATTGGACGGGTTACGTGCCTCGAACAATTCGGTAACACGGGGAAGACCACCCGTGATATCACCCGCCTTACCAACGGCACGCGGAATCTTCACGATTACTTCACCGGCTTTTACCTTCTGTCCGTTTTCCACTACTACGTGACCACCCACAGGAAGGTTATAGGTACGGATAAGTTCGCCATCTTCAGTCATGATGTGCGCCGTAGGCACTTTCGTCTTGTCCTTAGACTCAATGATGATGATTTCGCGCAAACCGGTAGATTCATCGGACTCTACCTTATAGGTAACGTTTTCAATAACGCCTTCAAACTCAATCTTACCGGTAGCTTCGGTAATGATAACTGCGTTGAACGGGTCCCAACGGGCTATAAGTTTGCCTTTCTCTACTACTTCACCATCCGCTGCATAGAGTGTAGAACCATAAGGCACGTTATGCGTAGAAAGTATGATACCTGTATTGACATCTACGAAACGTACTTCTGCCAGACGGCCTACTACCACCTTAGCCGGTTCGCCTGCTTCGTCAATAATATCTACAGTACGGAGTTCTTCAAATTCCAGACGGGAAGGATTCTTGGCAACAATACTTGCATTGGCAGCGATATTGGCTGCCGTACCACCGGCATGGAACGTACGCAACGTCAACTGTGTACCCGGCTCACCGATAGACTGCGCAGCGATTACACCGACAGCTTCACCTTTCTGAACCATACGGCTTGTAGCCAGATTACGGCCGTAACACTTGGCACAAACACCCTTCTTGGATTCACACGTCAATACAGAACGGATTTCAACGCTCTCAATCGGAGAGTCTTCAATCTTCTGTGCAATGGCTTCAGTGATTTCTTCACCACCTGCAACAAGCAATTCACCGGTTGTGGGGTGAACGATATCATGTACGGATACACGTCCCAGAATACGTTCGTACAATGTAGCGATTGTCTCATCGTTATTCTTCAAAGCTGTACAAACCAGTCCGCGAAGCGTACCGCAGTCTTCTTCGTTGATAATCACATCGTGAGATACGTCAACCAGACGACGGGTCAAGTATCCGGCGTCGGCCGTCTTCAAAGCGGTATCGGCAAGACCCTTACGAGCACCGTGAGTAGAGATAAAGTACTCCAACACGGAAAGACCTTCCTTAAAGTTAGAAAGAATCGGGTTCTCGATAATCTGACCGCCTTCGGCACCTGCCTTCTGAGGTTTCGCCATCAAACCACGCATACCGGAAAGCTGACGAATCTGCTCCTTAGAACCACGGGCTCCGGAATCCAACATCATGTATACGGAATTGAATCCCTGATCGTCGCTCGAAATAGTTTTCATCAAAATGTTTGACAACTCAGAGTTTACATGTGTCCAGATATCAATTACCTGGTTGTAACGCTCGTTGTTGGTGATGAAACCCATGTTATAGTTGTTGATTACCTGCTCTACCTCTTCGTAACCTTTCTGCACCAGCGCTTCTTTCTCTTCGGGAATAATAATATCTCCCAAGTTGAACGAAAGACCGCCTTTGAATGCCATCTGATAACCGAGGTTCTTGATTCCATCCAGGAATTCGGCTGCTTCTGCCACACCACAAACCTTGATTACGTGACTGATGATGTCACGAAGTGACTTCTTAGAGATAATCGTATTGATATAACCCGCTTTGGCAGGTACAATTTCGTTTACAATAACACGACCTACCGACGTGTCGTGCATCATCTTGTCTACCACATTACCGTTTTCGTCAATGTCCTTAACGATAACGCTGATAGGTGCGTGAATGTCGCACTTACCTTCGTTGTAGGCAATAAGCGCTTCTTCCGGACCGTAGAAAGTGAGGCCTTCACCTTTAGCTCCTTTACGCAGTTTGGTGATATAGTACAAACCGAGTACCATATCCTGTGCGGGCACTGTAATAGGCGCACCGTTGGCAGGGTTCAAGATATTATGTGACTGGAGCATCAGCATCTGTGCTTCCAGAATAGCTTCGTTGCTCAAAGGCAAGTGAACGGCCATCTGGTCACCGTCGAAGTCGGCGTTGAATGCCGTACATGCCAACGGGTGCAACTGGATTGCCTTGCCTTCAATCATCTTCGGCTGGAACGCCTGGATACCCAGACGGTGCAGTGTCGGAGCACGGTTCAACAATACCGGATGTCCTTTCATTACATGTTCCAGAATGTCCCAGATAACAGGTTCCTTACGGTCTACAATCTTCTTGGCACTCTTCACCGTCTTCACAATACCACGCTCGATGAGCTTACGGATAATGAACGGCTTGTAGAGCTCGGCCGCCATGAGTTTAGGAATACCGCACTCACCCATTTTCAGTTCCGGACCTACAACGATTACGGAACGTGCAGAGTAATCGACACGCTTACCCAACAAGTTCTGACGGAAACGTCCCTGCTTACCTTTCAAACTGTCGGAAAGTGACTTCAAAGGACGGTTGGCATCAGTCTTCACTGCGCTTGACTTACGAGAGTTATCGAACAATGAATCGACAGCTTCCTGCAACATACGTTTCTCATTACGTAAAATCACCTCAGGAGCCTTGATTTCAATCAATCTCTTCAAGCGGTTGTTACGGATGATAACGCGACGGTAAAGGTCGTTCAAGTCGGAAGTGGCGAAACGCCCGCCATCCAACGGAACCAACGGACGAAGTTCGGGCGGGATAACCGGTACGATACGTACAATCATCCATTCGGGCTTGTTGCGTCCGCGTGATGCACGGAAAGACTCAACTACCTGCAAACGCTTCAAAGCTTCGCTCTTACGCTGTTGTGAAGCATCGCTGCCTGCACGGTTACGCAGTTCGTAAGACAATGAATCAAGATCAATGCGCGACAGCAAGTCATAAATGGCTTCTGCACCCATCTTGGCAACAAACTTATTGGGGTCTGAATCTTCAAGGTACTGATTATCGCTTGGTAACTTTTCCAACAGATCCAGATATTCTCCTTCTTCAAGCAAATCATACTGTGCCACTTCGCCTTCCAATATACCCGGCTGGATTACTACATAACGTTCGTAGTAAATAATAGCATCGAGTTTCTTGGTCGGTAAACCCAGCAAGTAACCGATTTTATTAGGAAGCGAACGGAAATACCAAATGTGAGCCACCGGCACAACCAGCTGGATGTGTCCCATACGCTCACGACGTACTTTCTTTTCTGTCACTTCCACACCGCAACGGTCACACACAATGCCTTTGTAACGGATACGTTTGTACTTACCGCAATGGCACTCATAATCCTTAATAGGACCGAAGATACGCTCGCAGAACAAACCGTCGCGTTCCGGCTTATACGTCCGATAGT
>ERZ859923.1258-NODE-1258-length-10989-cov-2.288367_pt1 | contig 10989 bp, 9 predicted proteins | sample MGYA00510116_ERZ859923 | MGnify/ENA primary metagenome ERZ859923 (study PRJEB30046, sample SAMN00715168) | human gut metagenome | study: EMG produced TPA metagenomics assembly of the A metagenome-wide association study of gut microbiota in type 2... | reverse complement strand
TGACTTTCATGTAACCATGGTTACATGAAAGTCATCACAGAGAATCTGGGTGCAGACTGCCATATTAACCTTGCCAATGCCACTTACAACGGCAACGGTTTTGATTCCGTAAAAATCTCCTTCCACAAAAGTCATGCCTGCTTTTGTCACTTCGTTTGTATTTGTCATTTCTTCTTTTATGATAGCCACTTCTTCATCCATGGCTCCGATTAATCCAATTTTTTTCATAATGCCTCCTCATAGTAAAACAATCCGTTTCGTCCTTAAGTGTAGTTGATTTGTGTAGAAAAAGTCAAGGGTATCTTTATTTATAAATGCGCACTTTGCAATAAGCCTTCTTTTGGGATTTATCTTTTGCCTTTGCATAAACCTTAACGGTATGGCCGATTCCCTTTTTCTTTGCACGGACAACACCTTTTTGCGTTACTTTGGCATATTTTTTATTGGAGACATACCATTTGACTTTTTTGTTTGTTGCATTTTTTGGTTTTACGGTGGCCTTTAATTTGAGTTTCTTTTTATAACGGAGTTTTGCTTTCTTTTTATTTAATGTTATTTTTGTCACCAGTTTGGTTGTTTTCTTTGTACTGCTTGTACCTTGTGCCGCAGTGGCAGTGGTGTTTGTCTTTGTTGTGGTCTGTAGACAGGCAGGGAGACCGGATGAGGCGGAACTGATTTTACTTAAATCCAAAATGCCGCCGGTCATGCAGTAGGAAGAAAGCCCTGAAACCTCACGCACACAGTTCAGCAGACGGTTGCGCCTTTGCACTGCGGAATCGTTTGGATATGCGGCGGCAAGAAGTGCTGTGGCAGCTGATACCTGAGGGGCAGCCATAGAAGTGCCGCTCATCGAATTGTACTTGATATAAAGGGCATTTGTCGGATTTGCTTTTGAAATGCCGATGTTATCAAAGTAAATTTTATGTACGGAAGTAAAGTTGCCTGTTAAGGAAACAATTTCTGCGTAAATAGTGTTGTTTTGTTTTATAAAATACAATTTACTGCTGTAGTGGGACCATGAAATTTCACCATTTTCTTCGATGCCCATATCATAAGATACCTGATATGTGCCATCGGCTAAGTTCATGTCGTCTATATCCATGTAAAGTGCCAAAGTTGCAGAACTTCGTGCAGCATCAATGGAAATGCAGTAAGAGCCGCTGCCTGCCTGATTGTGCGAATCTTCTGTTGAATAAGACTTTTCATTGTATAAAATGCTGCCATCTAATTTGCCGATTTCCGATGGGTGGTATAAAACGGCATCGTTAGAGTCAAAAGAGGTGAAATACGAACACCGTGAACTTCGCATACTGTCTGTGTAAACGGAAGGGTAAAAAATGCCGGAATTTATTGTGGAAAAAATATTCCGGCCCGGTGCAAAAAGGTGGACCGTCTTATTTCCGTAATCGGAAAAAGATGCTTTTTTATCGGTCTGGGTGGAGGCACCAACGGTTACCACATAAGGGCTGTCCAAGTCATAGGGACATCCGTCGGAGATGGCATTATCGTGGTTTTCGCCATCGTTTCCGGCAGCAAAAAGAAACAGACTGCCATTTTGCCCAATCTGGTTAATCAGCGTTTTCATAGAGGTTGAACTACTTCCACCGCCACCCCAGGAACAGTTGATGGCGGCAATATTTGCGCCAAGAGTCTGCGCTTTATAGATGTAATTAAAAGCCGCGATGATAGCGGAATCGTATGATGTGCCGGCAGAATTGAAAACTTTCAACGCCATTAGTTTTGCATTGCTGATGCCGCAGATTCCTTTGTTATTGTCCGATACGGCACTGATGACACCGGCGCAGTGAGTACCGTGTCCGTCCTCGTCTTCATCCATGGGGTTACTATCATAATCTCCGAAATCGTAGCCATATGTACCCGGAAGCTCCAACTGGTCGTAAGGATTTTTCCACATGTGAGCGGCTAAATCTTCGTGGGTGTAGTCAATACCGGTATCAACGACTGCAACAATGGTATCGCTGTCGTTACTTGTTTGAATCCGGTTTTTGTACTGAATACCGGAGGAAGTAGTCTGATAGGCTCCGGTGCCGTCTAAATACCACTGTTCATCGGCATAAGTATCGTTTGTCGTGGCTAATTTATAGCGGTAGTAATTTGGCTCGGCAGCAACTACATTATCCTGTTTTTTCAGTTTTTCAATAAGTTCTTTCGTTGAATAAGTATCAGAGTGAACCTCTGAAAGATAGAGATTTTTCCCCTTTTTCTTTTTGGCAGGACCAAAATCCCAGCTGTTTTCCACTTCAATATCGGAATCAAATGATGTGGTTCCCTCTTTGGCAAGTCCGGTTTCGGAAGAAGCGTTAAGTGTTACAATGGCTTCGCCCTCGACATAGTTATCAGAAGTTTTAGCGGTCTTAGCTTGTTCGGTCACAGCCTGAATTTTATGCGGTATGATGCTGCTAAGCAAAAGAGATAAAATCAAAACTGAAATCAGTCCTCTTTTTCGCATAATTTCACGCTCCTTTCTCAAATAATCATTGCGTCAAATGGCAATAACTGCTATGATAGAAATAACGATTTATGATGATAAGTATACGAAAAAAATGTGAAAAAATTAAGTCGAGGAGGTAGCAGCATGTTATTTGTGAAAGTAGATGAACTCAAGCCCGGAATGCGCTTAGGAAAACCAATCTACAATAAAAATGGAGTTTTGTTGTATGACCGTGATACAAAACTTACGATGCAGGCGATTTACGGAATTAAAAATTTTAGGCTTTTAGGTCTGTACATACTTGAACCGGCAGAACCGGTTCCGCCGATGTCGGAGGATGATATTAACTTTGAGCGTTTTCAGACGATGGCGGTTTTTAGTATCCGCGAAGATTTGGATTTGATTGATTCCGGAAAAAAAGACAAAGGACTTGACTGGCTGTGCAGTCTTATCATAAAGAATTATGGAGACTTAAACCATAAGATTAATTTTGTGCAGAGTCTGCGAAGCAGTGAAGATTATATTTATAAACATGTTTTGAATGTTGCTATTTTGTCCGCCATTATTGCCGGTCAGATGGGCTTCCCGGTTGGACGGATTAATCTCCTTGTGAAGTCTGCTATTCTGCATGATATCGGTGCACTGAAATTACAGCAGTTACCGGATGCGGAAGATTTAGATGATGGCACGAAAGAAGTTGTTAAGAAAAACACACAGGAGACATTAGACCGATATGGTGATTTGGATGAGGAAGTTCTGCGCCTCATTGCCCAGATGCAGGAGCTTTATACAAGAGAGAGCGATGCAGAAATTCCGGCAGGGTTAAAAGAGAGCGTGAATGCAAATATCCTCTATGTGGCAGATGCGTATGACCGTATGACAGCAATGAAGTCTTTTGAGGAGCCGACTTCGGAAGTGAAAGCGGTGCGAGAACTTCTTGCGGATGAGGAGCGTTACAATAAGAAAATAGTAAATGCTTTGATTCATGGTATTTCTATTTTGTATCCGGGTGTATGTGTTGAATTGTCAAATGGAGAAAAAGGATTGGTTATCACAGGAAATGAGGAAAATATTTTCGAGCCGACTGTCCTTGATTTCCGTAATAATAATTTGTACGATTTGTCGGATCCATCCGTGAAACAGACGGTTGAAATTGCCGATGTCATGAAAACGATGGATAACCGAATTAAACTGGATAAAAGTCTGTTAGAAGAGTATCAGGCAAATTAGGAAGAGATACTAAAGATTTCCGCCGGATTGTCCGAGATATAAGTATAAGGATTTAGAAAGTGAGCGTGAAATCTATGGATATTTCGACCAATCGGATTTCCCTTACCTTTGATGACGCGGAAAGAATGGAGAAAAAAAACGTGTCTGTACAAGACGCCAAGGATGGCGGCATCTCCCAGATTCAGGTGGGAGCGACAATGGATTGTTCCGTACAAGAGGCGGGGAAACACCACATTGTGTATACGGAAGCAGAAGCAAAACAATTACAGAAACAAAATATGGTGCCTTTAGACGATGCGCAGATGTCACCGGCAGATTTTATCAGCCGCTGTATGACCGGGAAAGATGCAAAAGCGGTTTCGGAAGATGGGACACCGTTAGAAGAATATACTTCATCTCAGCTTGAGCGGGCGGTCACAAGAATTAAGAAAGAACGTCATGAGAAGCAGGAGGCTGTCGAGCGTGAAGTGTCAAAACAGCGGGAAAAAGATGAGGCGGTAAGTAAAAATGCCGCTCAGTTAGCCGTGGACGGTAACGTCCCGGACGCTGTGATTGACCGGTTATTGGACAGTGACCTGCCGGTGACGGAAGAAAATGTGGCGAAGCTTTCGCATGCCGTAGATATGGCATCGGAAATCCGCTCTTTTTCGGACGCTGCGATGAAGTTTTTTATTGACAATGAAAATACAATTCTTACACCGGAAAGTGTTAATGCCGGTGTTCATGGGGCCGTGGAAGGTGAAGAGAATCCATCGTCCGAGGAAAATGATTTTTCACTTGTGGAGAATCAGGTTCGCAGCCGCTTAGAAGAGAGCGGGATGGAAGCAGATGACGAAAACATGGCAGCAGCGAAGTGGCTGTATGAAGAAGATTTACCGGTAACGGCAGAAAATGTGGCACTTTCTTCGCAGGTAAAAGAATTAAAAGAAACTAAAGATTCGGTTTTGGCGGCACGAATTGCCGACCAGATGGCGGAAGGTGTGCAGCCGGAAAAAGCGAATTTAGTGAAATTATCGGTGGCAGAGGCTGTTCGTTTTAAGAGAAGATTGGCGGAAACCCAGCTTACGATGACGGCGGATGCCATCCGCACGATGTCAGAAAAAGGAATTTCAATTGATGTCACGAAATTGGAAGATGTGGTTGAGAAACTTAGAGCAGCGGAAAAAGAGGCTTATCAGTCGGAACTTTTCAATGCGGATTTGCCGGTGACAGAAGAAAATATCAATACGCTGAAAGAAACTTCTCAGGCGGTAAAACAAGTGTTGTCTGCACCGGTTGAGTTTATGGGATATGCATTTACTCAGGGAGTAGAGGATACACTTTCTTCCCTGTCTTCTAAGGCAGAGGCGTTCACCGCTTCGTTTGATATGGTAGAAAATCGTTATGAGTCGGTGGGAACAGAAGTCCGCAGAGATTTAGGGGATTCGCTCACAAAAGCATTTTCCAATATCGATACGCTGCTTGAGGAAGCAGGTTTCGAGACAACAGCGAGAAATGAGCGGGCGGTTCGCGCTCTTGCTTATAATCAGATGCCTTTAACCGAGGAAAATCTGGTTTCTGTTAAAGAGTATGACGAGCGTGTTACGACGCTGATGAAAAGTATGAAACCGGAAGTTGTCTGTGAGCTCATACGCAAGGGCGAGAATCCGTTAGAAAAGACATTAGACGAATTGCAGAATGATGTGAATGAGATTTTAGCCCAAAATGATATAGAAGATATTTCTTTCCGAAAGTATTTGTGGAAGATGGACCACACGGATGGTCTTACGGAAGATGAGCGTGAAACGATGATTGGCGTTTACCGCCTTCTTCACCAGATTGAAAAAAGTGACGGAGCGGCAGCCGCTCAGGTATTAAATGAGGGAAAAGAATTATCGCTTTCTTCCCTTCTGTCGGCAGTCCGCACACGAAAAAAAGCCGGAATGGATGTCTCGGTGGATGATTCGTTTGGCATGGAAAAAGAAGTAATCGCTTCGAAAAATTCCATTTCCGAGCAGATTTATGCGGCATATGGACAAAATATTGCGGCAGATTTAACGGAAAAATTGTCACCACAGGTATTAAAAGAGGCAATGGGTGGAAATGAGGAAATTTCAGCAGAGGCATTATTGGAGCGGTGTGAAGAGGCAGCAATTGCAGAGGAAAATACCTTTTATGAGAATGAAGTGCGCTCTGTGCGTGAGGCGGCTGCAAAGAGTGAGTCAGAGGTGATAAATTTCTTAGAGGCGCTGGATTTACCGGCGACACTTTCCAATCTTTCACTGGTGCAGGAGTTTCGGCAGATGGGTGCCGGTAAATGGCGTGATTTGTGGAAAGAAGAGGATACCGATGCGGTTCTTGATGCGATGGAAGAGCCGGACTCTTTGGATGATGTATTTACAGAAATTGAAGAAAACATGCAAAAAGAACTAGTGGAAAGACGGGAATCAGACGATATAACATATGATGAAATTACATGGCAGAATCAGATGTCCCGCTTGTTTACATTCCATGGCGCAATGCGCCGCTGTCAGGTTTATGAAGTGCCGATATTGACGGAATTTGGAATTACGACTTGCAATATTACAATTAGGGAAGGCGTGGAAAAAGAAAAGGGCAGTATTGAGATTGCTATGAATTCTAAGGAATTTGGCAGGTTGCAGGCTAGTTTTAAGGTAAAAGAGAAAAAGGTAAACGGCTTTGTTACCGTAGAGGATGAAACGAGTGTTTCCTCCTGCCAAGAGCGCATGGATGCATTTGAAAAGGAATTGGAAGAGATTGGTTTTACAATGGATGGTAATACCCTGATTACGGGGCAAAGGACGTCTCTTTCCGTAGGAAATAAAAAAGAAGGTGCAAAAAATCAGGATTTGTACCGGATTGCCAGATTATTTGTGGTAACCATGAACAGAAAGGACGATGACAATGAAAATTAATACAAATATTTCGGCGCTTCGCGCAAATTTTAACTTGAACAGTGTACAGTCACAGTTGACAGCAAGTACAAACAAATTATCTTCCGGCTACCGGATTACAAAAGCGGCAGATGATGCGGCAGGAATGGCAATTTCCCAGAAAATGCACGCACAGATTCGAGGACTTCAGAGAGCGTCCAAAAACGGTTCAGATGGTGTTTCTTTTATTCAGACGACAGAAGGTGTTCTCTCTGAGATTGAAAATATGTTACAGCGCTGCCGTGAACTTTCGGTACAGGCGGCAAACGGCAGTGTGACAACGATTGAAGATAAACAGGCACTGCAAAATGAGATTGATTCTTTGATGGCGGAAATCGACCGTTTGTCAAAAGATACTGAGTATAATACGATGAGTGTGTTAGATGGTTCCTGCTGCCGTCAGTCCTCATCCAACAATGTTGGTGTGAAATTGATTGATGCCAGTGATGATGTGGCATTAACCGGTTATAAATTTAAGATTGTATCAGAGGCAACACAGGCAACTGCAAAAACAGGTGCACTTGGATTTGCACCAACAGATGTAGTTGATAAGGCGACTGCAGGACAGATTCAGATTAATGGTGAAGTGATTGATATTAAGGAAGGTCAGACTTTTGAAGATGTTTATGCAAACATTCGTGATTACTGTGAAATGATGAATGTCGATGTGGTTCCGGTAAATGCCGCCGGTGTGGAGTGTGAACTGGCTGCGGCGACAAATCTTTCCTTTACCTCAGTTATTTACGGTGCATCCCAGAAGTTAAATATCACAACGGATAATGCAAATCTGGCACAGAAACTTGGTATTAACGGTGTGCAGACTACAGAGGGTACCGATGCAAAAGTAACACTTGATACTACTTCCGGATTTTCAAATACGGCAACAGTATTTATCAATGGTGGACAGATGGAAGTGTCGGACCGCGACGGATTCCGCATGTTATTTGATATTTCAAATGCGAAAGCCGGTTCAGACGCTACCGTTACCATGTTGGATGCCGGTTATGTTGCAATCCAAATTGGAGCTAATGAGGGACAGAGCATTAACATTTCGATTCCTTGTGTGAATACAAAAACGCTGGATATTGAAAACTGTAACGTATGTACCGTGGCAGGAGCTTCTTCCTCAATTTCAGCTTTTGATGATGCGATTCAGCAGGTTTCTTCCATTCGTGCTAAACTTGGTGCTTACCAGAATCGCTTGGATTCTGCAATATCAAGTCTTGATGAGACTTCACAGAACTTGACGGAGGCATGCTCTCGTATTGAAGATGTGGATATGTCGGAAGAAATGACAAAATATACACAGTACAGCGTGTTGGTACAGGCAGGTACTTCGATGTTAGCACAGGCGAACAACCAGCCACAGACGATTTTACAGATTCTTCAGGGATAAAAAAATCCCGCGAATAGGAGGAAGATGGCATGGAAAAAGAACGGTTACAGGAATATGCAGCGCGTGTGACACAGGCAAACCGAAGTGAACTTGTTGTGATTATTTATGAGGCAACACTTGCCAGTATAGAAGAGGGAAAAAAATATTTAAAACAGGGAGAAATTGAAGCGGCGCGCCATGAAATTGAACGTGCGCGCAGTATGATTGCGGAGTTGATGGCAAGTTTAGATTTGCAGTATGAGATTTCCCATTATCTTCGCCAGTTATATGTGTTTGCGTACCGGGAACTTTGTCAGGGCATCGCAAACAGAGACCCGGAGCAGTTAAATCATGCAACGGATATTTTTGAAGCACTTCTTCCTTCTTTTAAAGAAGTTGCAAAACAGGATGACTCCGAAGCCGTTATGAAAAACGTGCAGACAATTTATGCCGGCCTCACATATGGGCGTGGAACGCTCAATGAGACGATTGATAGCGGGGCTGATGCAAATCGCGGATTTGAGGCGTAAATTCGGCGTTTGTCTGAATACTCTGCACTTGGCGCAGTAAATATTTATAACGGAAAGACAGCGCATTGATTTCATAGATATAGCTGTCAATTAAATCCGGGTCACATACATTTTCAAAATTGGAATGGGCGGTTTCAAGCGCCTGTTGTAAGGCCTCAATTTCCTGCATAAGCTCGGCTTTTGTCTGGCATGCAGGATTTTTTTTATTCTTCATTTCACACTCTCCTTTACGATGAAAAATCACAAATATTTAGTAACAGTATAGTCAAAAAATGGAAAGGTTATGCATATTATCTTGTGTCGTAAAACGCTTTCGAAAGTTGTTGACAAGGAGGTATGTGGCGTGTTAAATTTGTAGCACATCACAGATAGGAGGTGAGTGATGACCTTAGTTTACGAGTTGATTTTTCTTGTTCTCGTACCGGCATCCCTCTTCGATTTATGGCAGTACCGTGTGCCGAATGCACTATGTTTTGCCGCTCTTGTGATAAGCCTTATCGGCCATCTGGACAGGATATCGGCAGGCGGGATTTCTTTCTGGCTTGCAGGGATAATCATTCCGTTTTCTGTCAGTTTTATATTTTACGTTTGCCACGTATTCGGGGCATCCGATAGTAAATTAATTTCTGTTATAGGAGCATTCCTTGGTTTTAGGGCTGCACTCCGTATCCTTGTTTATTCTATTTTTGTTGGTGCCATTATGGCGCTGTTTAAGATGATTTGGCGGAAGAATATGTTTCGCCGGTTTCGCTATTTATTTCAATTTATAAAAAGTGATAAAAAAACACGAAATAAAAATCCCTATTATGACATGAGACGAGATGGTGAAGATGGTGTCATTCCTTTTTGTATTGCCATATCCATCGCTGCCTTATGGGAGATATTTTAGGGAAAGTGCCCTTTTATGTAAATGGAAGGCAACGGAAAAAGGAGGATTCGGATGAAAGAAACGATAATACTTTTATATTTTTTGCAGGCAGATTATGGAAGGCGGCTGCTCCGCTTTTTGACAAGGAAAAAGAATAAACAGATACGATTGGAGTTAATGACAGAGAGAGAACGAGTGATGTGGCGGACGGAGACAGAGAACCAGCGGATTGTTGTTTTGACCGATGATGAGGGACTTTATGCAGAGGCAAAAAAAGAGGTGATTCTGTTAGGAAAGGCAGATGACAGGCAGCAGAAGAAGATTTTACAGTATCAGCGTGCCGAGGGCATTTACGAGGATTTATTGAAAATTCTTGGTTATAGGCCTTTGGAAGAACAGAAAAAAATACAAAAAGGTGTGATTATGTTTTTTTCGCCGGAGGGAATGATTGTTACGGAGCCTGCGGTGATGACGGCACAGTATCTGGGGACAAAAGGGCGGTGTCTGTTTGTCAGCTTAAGCGGATTTCCGGTATATTTTGACGGTGAATTTTCGAAAGATCCGCATTGGCAAAAAAGAGATATTGGCGAGCTTCTTTTGTGTCCATCGGAGAAGTTGTTTTCAGCGCAGTTACCGCAGTATGTTTATCCGTTTGGCAGTGCTGATATGCTGACTCCGTTTGCCCATTATAAGGATTTGTTAGACTGTGGAATCGAAGACTTGAAAAAGTTATTTGAGAGGCTCTTGACAATAGGTGAATATGATTCGCTGGTTGTCGAGATGGGGGCTTTGTCGGAGTCTTTGATGGAGTTTATGGTGTGTGCCGACAGGCTGTTTGTTGTAGATAAAAGAGATGGTTTCGGTGATGTGCGTAAGAAGGTTTTTTTGCATTATTGTGAGATGGAGAAAAAGAATGATTTATTAGCACTTGCTGAGTTTATTCCGGAATGGGAAGAGATACAAAACTGGCGGGAAAATCTTTGCACTCTGCCACTTGTCGAGTGGTCACAAAATAATCAGTTGATGTCACGTATGGAGCACTTACTGGAAAAAGAAGGAGGCCCGGAGGATGGATGTGTATGGGAAGATATGGAATGAAAGACGGATGGTAATTCGGGAACGGGTACTGGAGGAGGTTCCACCCGGTGCAGAACTTGAGGATGAAACCCTGCAGGCGATGATTGACCGGACGATAACGGAGCTTTTTCCGGATGAGTATATCCGGCTGGAAGAAAAGCGAAAACTGCGCCACATGGTCTTTAATTCAATTCGCCGCATGGATGTTTTGCAGGATGTGTTAGAGGATGAGACGATTACGGAAATTATGGTAAACGGACCGCATCACATTTTCGTTGAGCAGGCGGGGCGTTTGTATGAGACGGGACTTTCGTTTGAGCATCAAACGAGGCTGGAAAACATTGTTCAGCAGATTGCTTCCCGGGGAAACCGCATTGTGAATGAGTCAAACCCGATTTTGGATGCCCGTTTGGAAGATGGTTCCCGCGTAAATATTGTTGTGCCGCCGATTGCACTGGAAGGACCGGTGATTACCATTCGTAAGTTTCCAAAAGAAGCAATGACGATGGAGAAACTTCTTTCTC